>Ga0116121_1000033_pt1 | contig 68416 bp, 57 predicted proteins | sample June2015DPH_13_1_FD_89725 | JGI IMG/M metagenome (GOLD analysis project Ga0116121, IMG submission 89725) | Peatland microbial communities from SPRUCE experiment site at the Marcell Experimental Forest, Minnesota, USA - June2015DPH_13_10 | ecosystem: Environmental > Terrestrial > Soil > Wetlands...
AGTCAGTGACACCGGTTCCGGCATCGCGCAGGAGCATATCCATCGCATCTATGACCCATTCTTCACCACCAAGACCACCCCGGCCGAAGGCCAGAACCGCGGCACCGGTCTTGGGCTTTCCGTTTCCTACGGCATCATCCAGGAACATGCTGGCAATATTCGCGTCGAGAGTCGTCCCGGCGAAGGAACCACATTCACCCTCGATTTCCCATTAATAGCAACCAGGAAGGCCATCCATGTCTGAAGTTGCAGTCGTTTCGCGCCGCAGCGTCTCGGAGAGCGTTCCTCGGAGCGCCGGCAGAATTCTCATCATCGACGATGAATTAGAAATTCGCGAGTCGCTCGAAACCTTACTCGAACTCGAAGGCTACACCGTTTCAGTCGCCGCCGCCGCGCGCGAAGGCCTCTCGCAGATCGGCGAGCGCAGCTTTGATGTCGTGCTGCTCGACCTCGCTCTTCCCGACAAAAACGGCATGGACGTCCTCTCCGAAATCCGCGTCCTCCATCCCGACCAGCCCATCATCATGATTACCGCCTACGGCACCGTTGAAAACGCGGTTCATGCCATGCAGGCCGGCGCGACCAACTTCATCCAGAAGCCGTGGGATAACGAAAAGCTTCTCGCCGACGTGCGCAGCGCCGTCGCCCGTCAAAAAGCGGAAGAAGAAAATGTCCAGCTCAAGCGCGCTCTCAAGCAGCGCTACAACTTCGAAAACATCATCGGCAAGAGCGAGCCCATGCTCAAGATTTTTGACCTGATCGCCCAGGTCGCTCCCAGCCGCTCCACCGTTCTGCTGCAAGGCGAAAGCGGAACCGGTAAGGAACTGATCGCGAAAGCCATCCACCTGCATTCCACGCGTCGCGATCGTCCGTTCGTTCCTGTCAACTCCGGTTCGACCCCGCCCGATCTGCTCGAGTCCACTCTTTTCGGCCACGTGAAAGGCGCCTTCACCAGCGCCATCGCATCCAAGAAGGGACTCTTCGAAGTCGCTGATCGCGGCACGCTCTTCCTCGACGAGATTGGCACCATGAGCATGGACACGCAAGCCAAGATCCTACGCGTGCTGCAGGACCGCAAGTTCATGCATCTCGGCGGCATTCAGGAAATTCAGGCCGACGTCCGCATCATCGCCGCGACCAACGTCGATCTTCGCCAGATGGTGCGTGACGGCCGCTTCCGCGAAGATTTGTTCTACCGCCTTAATGTGATTTCGCTCGATCTGCCTCCGCTGCGCCAGCGCCGCGAAGACATTCCCCTGCTCGTCGAGCACTTCCTGAAAAAATATTCGGACGAGAACGACCTTCCGCGCCGCCGTATCAGCACTGAGGCCTTGCGCCCGCTCGTCAGTTATTCCTGGCCCGGTAACGTTCGCGAACTGGAAAACACCATCGAGCGCGCCGTCGTCCTCTCCTCCGACACCACGATCGGTCCCGATCTGCTTCCCGACCACATCGTCGGCCGCGGCAGCAGTTCGATTCCCGCCCTTGACACCAGCACGGGCGCCTCGCTGTTCGGCATCATGGAAGATTGCGAGCGCCGCATCATCGTCGACATGCTCGAAAAATGTGGCTGGAACCAGACCGAGGCAGCCGAACGCTTCCACGTGCCGCTCTCCACTCTCAATCAAAAAATCAAACGGCTGTCGATTGAGATCCGCAAAAAGAACAATCACAATCACCGGGATAGCATCGACCGAGCGGATCAGTGAGTCGTCAGCCAATTGATGGACTAAAACACTGCGGAAAACTTTGATCAGCGACTGTTTTTCTCCGCGCTCCTCTGTGTTCTCTGTGGTTCAAGCTCTTTCGCTGTCAGCAAACCACCGAAGTGTGCGGCGGGAGGCGGTTCCAGATCACCCGATGACCCGATCATCGCCCTCTGCTATAGTTCCTTGAACGGATGTCGCTCGGACAGACATGGCGCTCGAACTCGAACTGATTTCGCCCTTTGAAGTTGCCAAAGACTTCGCCCTCTCCGTGCAGGAATACACCCTGCTCTCGGCACAGTCTGTTGCAAACTTCTTTCGGCGGCCGCTCTACATGGGTGACATGCTCCAGCAGGCCGACCTGATCGGATTCGGCTCGCTCCCCATCGTGATCCTCACTGGTCTTTCCGTCGGCGCCCTCCTGGCCCTCAACTCCGCCAGCACCTTGCAACGTTTCGGCGGAATCACCCTGATCGGCCAGCTCGTCTCCCTCGGCATGGTTACCGAGCTCGGCCCCCTCATCACCGGACTCATGGTCGCCGGCCGCAACGCCTCCGGCATGGCCAGCGAACTCGGCTCCATGATCGTGACCGAGCAGATCGACGCTATGCGCGCGCTCGGCACCGACCCGACCAAAAAGCTGGTCACGCCTCGCATCGGCGCCACGGCCTTCATGCTCTTTTTCCTGACCATCATTGCCGATCTGCTCGGATGGGCTGGCGGTTGGGCCGTCGCCCACTTCCTGTTCGGCCTCGACTCCAACCAGTATTGGACCTCCGCCTGGCAAATCCTCGTCTTCCGCGACGTCTTCACCGGACTGATCAAGCCTTTCCTGTTCGGCTTCATCATCTCGACCGTCGGCTGCTACTACGGCATGTCTACGCGCGGCGGCACGCAGGGCGTCGGCCGCTCCACCACCCAAGCCGTCGTCGCCTCATCCGTTTTGATTCTGATCACCGACTTCTTCGTCACCAAGCTGATCTTCGCCGTCTTCGGAGTCCGCTAACCGATGTCGACTCCCACCCTGCCCATCGAACAACCATCGGCAGCTACCGGCGACCACTCCGCCTTTGCCATCGAATTCGATAACGTCTCCATCGCCTTCGACGAAAAGGTCGTTCTCGACGGCATCTCATTCAACCTTCACCACGGCGAAACCAAAGCTTTGTTCGGAGTCGCCGGGTCCGGCAAGAGCATTCTTCTCAAGCTCGCGATTGGCCTGTTGCGCCCCGATAGCGGCCGCATCACTGTCCTGGGCGAAGAGATCACCAGCATGACCGAGCGGCAACTCTTCGACCTGCGCCGTCGCGTCGGCATCGTCTTTCAGGAAAGCGCTCTCTTCGATTCGCTCAAGGTCTGGGAAAACGTCTCCTTCCGCCTGATGGAGGAAAAAATTCCTTTCGAAGAGATCGAGCGTCGTGTCCGCGAGGCCCTCCGCTTCGTCGAACTCGAGCGCACCTACGATATGTTCCCGTCCGAACTCTCCGGAGGTATGCGCCGCCGTGTCGCCATCGCCCGCGCCATCATCACTCAGCCCGAAGTCATCCTCTACGACTCGCCCACCGGAGGCCTCGATCCCGTAACCGCAAACAATATTGTCGAACTCATCATGAAGCAGCGCGACGTCTACAAAACCAGCGCCCTTCTCGTTACTCACCGCCTGCAGGATGCCTTCACCATGGCAACCCACGAGTTCGATCCAAAGAAAAACCAGATGGTGCCAATCCCCAAAGGCCAGCGCGGAGAAGTCCCCATGAGCTTCCTCATCCTGCGCGACGCCAAAGTCATTTTCGACGGCGACGCCCACGAGTTAGCCGCTTCCCGCGACGAATACATCCGCGAATACATCTCGTGAGATTGTGGAGGATAGACTTGCTCAACAGACGCTCGCTCCCGGCTGCGTTCCTTTTCGCGCTCAGCGTGACTTCTCTGGCAATCGCCTCCGATTTCACTCGCCAGACAATCCGCTGCGATGAGCGCAACATCGAGTATTTCGTCTACGTTCCACCTGACGCGAAAGGGCTGCTGCCGGTGCTCTTACTTCTTCACGGAGCGGGCGATCAGGCGGAAAACTTTGCCCAGGCATGGAAATCAAAAGCGAAAAAGAAGCAGATCGTACTCATCGCGCCGCAACTTCCACGCGATACCACGCTCGAATCGCACATCCCCAAAATTCTTCCCTGCCTCGTCGATGACGTCGGAAAAAACCGGCGCGCGTCTCTCGACCCGCATCGCATCTACGTTTTCGGCTACTCCATGGGAGGCTATCTCGCTTACGACGCCGCGCTGCTCGATTCGGACTATTTCGCCGCCGTCGCAGTTCACGCCATGGGAATCGCCGACGAGTACATACCGATCATCGACCGCGCCACCCGCAAGATTCCCATCGCCATCTCCATCGGAGACAACGATCAGATGGTCTCTTTAGCGCAGGTGAGAAAAACGCGTGACGTGCTTCGCAAGAAGGGCTTCCCCGTCGATTACAAAGAAATCTTCAATCACACCCACAACTACTACGAGATCGCCGACACAATCAACGACGATGTGTGGCACTTCCTGGAAGGCTACCGTCTTCCCTGAAATCTAAATCAACATGCCGGAGTTTCACGGCTTCTTGTCGTTCTTTTTCTCAGAACCCTTCCCCGGCAACGCCGCCGGATTCTCATGCACCCGCTCCCGGAACCCGCCCTTCATCCCCGTCGCCAGCCCAATCGTCGACTCCCCAAACTTATCTCGCAGATGATCCGCCGCCGCCAGCACTTTCTTCCACCGATCATCTCTAGCTGGCTCCAGCAAATCCATCTGCGCCGAACCCTCCTCAAAGTTCGACGTCTGCACTCCCAGCAGCCGCACTGCCGCACCTTTTTTCCAGTTTTTCAAGAACAGCCGCCGCACCTGCTCAAAGATTTCGCGATCCGTCTGCGTCGGCCGCTCCAGCGACTGCGCCCGCGTGATCGTCGTGAAATCCTTGTTGCGCAGCTTCAGCTGAATTGTTCGCGCAAAATATCCGCCCTCCCGCAACCTCCGTCCAACCATCTCGGAAAGCCGCATCAGCGTTGACTGCAACCGCTCCAAGTCGCCCGTGTCCTCATCGAAAGTATGTTCGTGGCTGATCGATTTCGGATCGCTATGCTCGCCCACTTCGGCATCAAACCATCCGCCCGCATCCTCTCCGCGCGATTTCCCCGCCAGCGCCAGCCCCCACTTCCCAAAGCGCTCCGCCAGATCGGTTTCTTCCAGAGCGGCCAGGTCGCCCACCCGCCGGATCCCCATCCCATGCAGCTTTTCCTCCATGACCTTGCCCACTCCAGGGATATCGCCCACATCGAGCGGCGCCAGAAACCTCGCCTCCTGCCCCGGCATCACCCACAGCACTCCGTTCGGCTTCGCCTTCGCCGACGACACTTTCGCAATCAGCCGCGATGTCCCAATCCCGACCGAGCAATTCAGTTGCGTCTTCGACTTCATCTCCGCATGCAGCCGGTCCGCGCTCCGCAGCGGAGGCCCGTGCAGCCGGTCCGTCCCCGTCATATCCAGATATGCCTCGTCCACCGACGCCATCTCCACCACCGGAGAAAAGTGTCCCAGCACCTCGTGCACCTTGTGCGAATATTCGCGATAGCGCTCGGGGTGCCCGTTGACAAAAACAGCCTGCGGACAAAGTCTCGCTGCCGTTCTCAAAGGCATCGCCGAATGCACCCCAAACTTCCGTGCCGCATACGAAGCCGCCGAAACCACTCCCCGCTCGCCCCGCTGCCCGCCCACCACGACCGGCTTCCCCTTCAGCGACGGATCAAACAACTCCTCCACCGACACAAAGAATGCATCCATGTCCACGTGAAAGATCGTCCTGGAAAAAGAGGTGCTCATCGGAAGTGGAAATTACCCTGCAGCAGTGTACCGCGATGGATTGGCCATAGAAACAATGCGCCGGGTGAGCCGATTCTTGCGCATCGAATCACGAATTGTCATCTTAAGCGAAGCAGGGACTTCACGAAGTGAAGCCCCTGCGGAGTCGAAAGACCCCTATACTCTTTCAATCGCCCAATGGCGCGTCAGGGAGTTCTCCCGATGCATTCGGCCTGCTAGCTCAGCGCTGGTTCCTTTTTCAAATCACTAGCGGCCGCCCTCATTTGCCGCACCCGCTCATAAACCCTCCCGTACTCCCGCGCCGACGCGCCCCAGGAAAAATCGCGGTTCATCCCATTCCGCATCAGCGTCTGCCACGATGCCTGATCCTTGTACGCTCCGAGCGCCTGCTTGACCGTCAACAGCAGGTCTTCGCCCGTATAGTCTGTGAACTTGAAGCCCGTCCCCTTGCCAGTGCGCGCATCCCAGGCCTCAATCGTGTCGTCGAGTCCGCCCGTTGCCCGCACAATCGGCACCGTCCCGTACTTCAGGCTGTAAATCTGATTCAGCCCGCAAGGCTCATATCGCGACGGCATCAGGAACATGTCCGCGCCTGCTTCGATCTTGTGCGCGATCGCATTGTCATACGCAACCTTGATCGCAATTTTGTTCGGAAATTGCTTATTCAGCCGCTGGAACATCTCCTCGTACGGTTTGTCCCCAGTCCCAAGCACGACCATTGTCATCTCTTCGCGCGCCAACCGGTCCATCACCTGCGCGATCAGATCAAATCCCTTCTGCGCCGCAAATCGCGACACAATCCCAATCACCGGCGCTTTCAAATCGGCGCGAGGCAAGCCAAAAGCATTCAGCAGATCCTGTTTGCATTTCAACTTTCCGCTCAAATCCTGCGGAGAAAATTTCGCCCCAATAAACCTGTCGGTCTCCGGACTCCACTCATCGTAGTCAACGCCGTTCAGAATTCCGCTCACGGTCGCGGCGCGATTTCTCAGCACGCCTTCCAGCCCAAATCCGTACTCGGTCGTCTGAATTTCCTGGCTGTATTTCTTGCTGACGGTCGTTACGAAGTCCGAGAACACCAGCGCGCCTTTCAGAAAATTCACCTGTCCGAAAAATTCCATCTTCGAAATCGTCAGCAAGTCCCAGGGCAGCATCAGCAGCGGCAGAATATCCGGTGGAAACAATCCCTGGTATCCCATGTTGTGAATCGTGAAAACCGTGCCCACTTCGCGAAACGCGGGGTCGTCCGCATAAAGCGTCCGCAGCATCACCGGCACCAGCGCCGACTGCCAATCGTGGCAATGAAACACATGCGGAACACCGAGCACTTTTGAGGCCTCAAGCACCGCCCGCGAAAACAACGCGAAGCGTTCCGCGTTATCCGGATAGTCGCCGGCCGAAGTTCCATAAAGCGCTTCGCGCTCAAAGTAAGGAGGGTAGTCGACGAAATAGAATCGGACGCCAGCACTCGTTCCCGCGGTCACGACTGAGCAGAAGCGATATTTGTCATCGAACGGAACCGTAATGCTGCGGACCACCCTATCCGGGTCCGTCAGTTTCGTTTGACGATAGCGCGGCAAATAAACGCTCACTTGATGGCCCACGCTCGCCAGCGCCCGCGGCAGCGCCCCAACCACATCGGCCAATCCGCCAGTCTTGGAATAAGGAACGCACTCGGACGCTACAAATGCGATATGCATTTCTGAAGGAGCCTCCTGAGCAAAGAACCCCACACACCTCGCTCACGTTATGATTAGATTGCGTAGAAACGCGTTGCCACGTCTCCCGGTGCGGCTCACTTATGACCGCGTAGTGAAGAGACGCGTCACGCCGCATGTCCGCAAATACGGCTGGAAGAACACCGTCAGTCTAAAGCCGTCCAGAGAGAGGGTCAAACGTGCCCAAGGTTGCCAGCACTGCCAAGCCTGTCTACAAGCCCAAGCTTGGACAACATTTTCTCGCCAGCGAACCTGCCGCGCTTCGCATCATCGAAGCGCTCGGCAACATTTCGCATGCCACCGTGCTTGAAATCGGTCCGGGCCGCGGAGCCATCACCGAAATCCTTGCCCAAACCGCCCAGCGCCTCATCGCCGTCGAACTCGATCGCGTCCTCTCCGCTCAGTTGCGCATGAAGTTCTCCCTGCAGCCGAACGTGGAAATCATCGAAGGCGACATCCTGAAAATCGAGCTCGATACGGTTTTCGGACCCAAGCCAGGACTGCTCCGCCCCGGTCTCAACTTCGCCCCCGAACCCGCCCGCGTCGTCGGCAACCTGCCCTACTACATCACCTCCGACATTCTGCTCCGTCTGTTCGAATATCACCGCTACTTTTCAACCATCGTCATCATGGTTCAAAAAGAAGTCGCCGACCGCCTGGCCGCCTCGGCTGGAACCCGCGACTACGGCCTGCTTTCGGCCACTGCCCAGCTTTACGGCCGGATCGAAAAGCTTTTCACTCTTCCTCCCGGTGCCTTCGCTCCTCCTCCCAAAGTCCATTCGACCGTCGTCCGCATCACCGTCAAACCCAAACTCGAGTCGCTCCGCGTTCCCGAAGACGAGTTCATCGCCTTCCTCAAACTATGCTTCGGCCAGAAGCGCAAAACTCTCTGGAATAACCTGAAATCTCATTACAAGGAAGCCGCGCTGCGCGCCGCGCTCGCCAAAAGTGGCGTAAAACCAACCATCCGCGCCGAAGCCCTGCCGCTCGAACGAACCGCGGCCTTATTTCGCGCGCTCCGCGAAGCCAATCCCTGATCACTGCCTTCTCGCCTCGCTCGCAATTACAATGCAGTGCATTCGGTCTTCGCGAGGAGCTTGCCATGACTTCCGCTGTACGAACTCCCGCCGTTGCCGGAAGGTTTTATCCTGGACGCGCCGAAGAACTGTTGCGCGAGATCCACCAATTCACTTCTCCGGCTCGGCCCGCTCTCGTGTCCGCCATCGGTTGCATCGCCCCGCATGCCGGATATATGTATTCCGGGCACGTAGCAGGCGCAGTCTATTCGCAAATCGACATCCCCGAACACTGCATTATTCTCTGCCCCAATCACACCGGCAAAGGAGTCCCGCTCGCAATCATGACCGCGACCGCATGGCAGACTCCGCTGGGCGAAGTCGCACCCAGCCCAGAGTTAAGCACGCATCTATTGCGCCGCTTTCCGGCTCTCGAAGAAGACAGCGCCGCCCACCGCTCCGAACATGCGATCGAAGTGCAACTGCCCTTCCTGCAGGCGCAACAGAAAAACCTGCACATCGTTCCCATCGCCATCGGGACCAGCAATTACGAAGTGCTGCACGCATTAGGAGAAGCTGTCGCGGATGTCGTCAAAGCATCGAGCGAGAAGGTCTTAATCGTCGCCTCCAGCGACATGAGCCATTACGAGCCCGACGCCATCACGCGCATCAAAGATCACAAAGCAATCGATCGCATTCTCGCCTTGGATCCGCGCGGCCTGTGGGAAGTCGTCATGAAAGAAGAAATCAGCATGTGCGGCTTCGGTCCCACGGTCGCCATGCTCGCCGCCGCAAAACTTCTCGGGGCAACCGCGGCAACGTTAGTCCGCTACGCAACCTCCGGCGACATTTCCGGCGATCGCGAAACAGTTGTGGGTTATGCAGGAATGATCGTGTCGTGAAGACTTTCCGGCACCCTGCAAAACGTCGCCTGCACCGTGGCGACTTTGCTGGAAGACCGGGCTCCGATCGTGGTGGAAGGACGCTGACCGTGATGGAAGACCGGGCGCTGATTATGGTAGAAGAGCGGCCCTTCAGGGCCGCGTAAGTCGCGTCGCAATGGGACCGGCTTCAGCCCGGCCTGCAAGGCCGTCTAGGAGATAACTGCTCAACGCCCGCCCACCCCGTCCATCAGCCTCTGCGCCCGCGCCCGCGCGATATTGACCACCGCTTGGTCCGCCGCGATTTGTTCCAGGATTGGGTGAATCGCGCTCATCTCAACCAGCAGGTTGTCCTTCGCCATTTCCTGCATGCGCTTGAGTTCCTCATCGAGCGCCAGCTTCTGGTAACGTCGGTAGTAATCGAGCCGGTGCCCGAATTCCAGCGTGGCCGAAAGATTCTGCAAAAGACTGGTCAGTTCCTGCGCAGCCGCGTTCGACGAGTAGTTGTACGTGGATTCGCCCGCCCGCTGTGCGTCCTTGTAGCTCAGGGTTTTCTTCCCTGTGAAAGCCATTCCCTTGTGATGGGATTCCAGGTCCTTCTGAAAGTATCCCGCCTTCGCAGCCAGCGCAAAAATCTTGGATCGTGTTTCGTCCGACAACGTGAAATTGAAGTCGAAACTATCCTTGTCGTCCGAGTCCGCTGATAGCCGCCCGCTCGACTCGTAAAGCGATGGCCCTTCCCCTGCAACGCGAATCGAATAATGTTCTGGCTGCGATTCGGGAAAATCCAGCGTGAACATCACCACGCGCAAGCTTTGTCCCGCTTCGCCCGCAGCCGCCGGGGACGTTTGCGCGCACGCAATCGGCGACAAAACAAGCAGCCAGAGAATGGAGACCAGTCGCGGCATGGGCCGCTGTAATCATTGTGGATGCCTGCAAGCTGTGTCAAGCTGGCAAGCCCCGGCAGGGGCGAAAGAACAAACTGCTACACGGAATAGCTAGGCCTCACTTGCAGGTCGCCGTAAAACCCAGGCTGTTCGTCCCGGTCAAATAAACCTGCCCCGAGATCACTCCGTTGTTGTTGATTCCTCCAACCTCGGTGTAATCCGCGCCCGCATAATCGACGCTCTTGAACGCGCCATTTTCGTAGATGAACCCGAATGCCTTGTCGGCCGATATCCGGTTCCCGACGATCACTCCCGCGTTGTTGATCCCGCTCAGAATCGTCCCATACTTCGACTTCGGATAATTGATCGACGTGAACGTTCCGTTCTGCCACAGGAATCCGTAATTCACAAACCCGCTCGCGCTCGATCCCACTACCGCGTTGTTGTCGTTCACCGCCACCGGAAACGTCACCTGCTGCCCAGGAACGACAATGCTCGTATATTGCCCATCGACCAGCAGGAACCCCTTGGTCGAGGCGCCGCCTCCATAACTGCCCACCAGCGATCCCACATGATTGACGCCAAACAGCCACGTATTAGAACCTCTTCCGTAGTTGTACTCGTTGAACTGTCCATTCACCAGCGTGAATCCGTGCACCTTCGAGCTGTTGTCCAGGTAATATCCCGCGCTTGTGCCCGACGCATTCTCGCCATACATCCAGGTCGTCTGCGACTCGGGAGCGGAGTATGCCGTAAATGTTCCGTTCGACGAGAGCATAAAACCCATCGCGAGTTGCGTCTTGTTGTCGATCACCTGCCCCACAACCGTCCCATCGTCGGCAATACCTTCCACCGAGCTCAGCGTGTATTGCGCGGGCACGCTGAACGTGTCGAACGTGCAGGAAGCTTTCGCCGCATAAAGCGGCGCCGTAATGAACAAAAGCAAAAGGAAGACAGCAGTCGCACACCAGCGGAGGCCCATGAAATCACCTTGGCAATATGATTTGTGTGAATGCCCGTTGCAGCGGGCGATCTGTAACAAGGATAGCGTGATCGCGGCTGGGATTATACGTAACCTGCCCAAACGAGTGTCCAGCCCGACAAAAGAGCTGGGACACCAACTGAGGTAACGAAAATCCCGCTCCAGAATTAGTGGCGTCCCTTCAGCAGTTAGCGGTGAGCGTGAACTGTTCAGTGCGCATTGAGCGGTAACCTGTTACCCATCACCTGTTACCGTTTCGTCGTAGAGGAAGGTCGGGTTCTCTACCTTCGCGCCATCGCCGGAGCCCTTCCCTGCCGCTCCCGCGTAGCCGCTGTATGCAGATGACAAATCGCAATCGCCAGCGCATCGGCCGCGTCCGCCGGTTCGGGAATCTCATCGAGGCAAAGCAGTCGCGCCACCATCTGCTGCACCTGGTGCTTCTCCGCCTTGCCATATCCAACCACCGCCGACTTGATCGACAGCGGAGAATACTCGGCTACTTCCAATCCCGCCGACGCCGCCGTCAGCATCGCCACACCGCGCACCTGTCCCAGCTTCAGAGCGGACTTTACATTCAGCGCATAGAAGACGTCTTCAATCGCGACCCGCTCAGGACGGTGCACGACGATCAGTTCCTCCAGAGCGCGCGCAATCCGCGACAACCGCACCGGCATAGGATCGCGCGAAGAGCACTTGATTGCCCCGCACACCACGCACACAAGACGATCAGCGCGGCGGTCGTCGCTCACCAGATCGACGATGCCATAGCCTGTATATTCCGTGCCGCAATCGATGCCAAGAACACGCATGCTTGCAGCCAAGTGTACCCTCTGCCCGCAGGTTTGAGCAGAGGATTCGAGGACGATGAACCTTATTTGTTGCTGGATCTATCGCGGACCGGCTCCCTTGAAGTCTCCACCGCGCTCTTAACCTCGAACCGCTTGCTCGGAACGCAAGTCGTGTAACCAGCAGGACTCACCGCATCCGATCCGGCCTGATCCCGCTTCACACGATACGTTCGCATAAACGCGCAATAGCTGACCGGGCCCGGCGGCAGCAACTCGGAGTTCAAATTCAGAATAATGCGATCCGCCTTGAACGGCGACGCCTCAATCATGGCTTGATCGGTCTTGGCTGCGGACGATTCCTGCGCCCGCGCCAACGGCATACAGCAGAAGAAGAAGAGCAAAACGAAAAGCCCGAGGACCTTCATGCTTGACCCTCCTCTAACTTTAACTTGTAGCGCTGGCAAGATTCGAAGTCAATAGTTTTGCGACTTCGAAAAACTAGACATCTGTTGATTGTTCCAACCAGACTCAAATCAACGAATGGCAAAAAAGCTAAAGATAAAGAGCTTGGCAAGCAGGCTTGTCAGGGGGACATGCTACACCGATCGGCTCGCGTGTATGCCTGCCCTACCGTCTTCGTGGTATTTTCACTGCGCAAATTCCGCGCCCGCTTCCGCCAATCGAGCCCGAGCCGCATGATAACCTTATAAGTTCGTATCACATTTTCAGCTCGCGCATTCGGCGGAATTCAGCCCGCTGGCCGAACTAATTTATGCAAGCTCATCGAACAGGAGATGCAATGAAGATCGGTGTTTTAACTGGCGGAGGCGATTGCCCCGGCCTCAACGCTGTCATACGGGCGGTCGTGCGCAAGGGAACCTTTCATTATGGCGACGAGTTTGTGGGCTTCATGGAAGGCTGGCGCGGTCTGCTCGAGGACAAGACTACCGAACTGTGCCTCAGCACTGTAGGCGGCATTCTGCCCCGCGGCGGCACCATTCTCCGCACCTCGCGCACCAATCCTGCCAAGCACCACGGCGGCCTCGAACGCTGCATGGAAAACCTGACCCGCCACCACTGCGACGCCCTCATCGCCATCGGCGGCGATGACACGCTCTCCGTCGCGCAGAAACTCTACGCCAATGGCGTCAAAGTCGTCGGTGTTCCCAAAACCATCGACAACGATCTCGCCGGCACCGATTTCACCTTTGGATTCGACACCGCCGTCAACGTCGCCACCAGCGCCATTGACCGCGTCCATACCACTGCCGAAGCGCACAACCGCGTCATCGTCGTCGAAGTCATGGGCCGTGACTCCGGCTGGATCGCCGCTTACAGCGGCATCGGTGGCGGCGCCGACGTCATCCTCGTCCCCGAAGTCCCCTTCGACATCGATGAGGTCGCCGAGTTGATTCGCCAGCGCCACTCCCGTGGCCGTTATTTCAGCATCGTGGTTGCCGCCGAAGGCGCCAAGTTTTCCGGCGGCGCTGACATGCAAGGCGGTGCCCCCGTTCTGCAGGATGTCGGCCGCGACGAATTCGGCCATCTTCGCCTGGGTGGAATCGGCGAGGTCCTCGCCCGCGAGATCGAGAAGCGCACCGGTTTCGAAACCCGCTCCGTCGTTCTCGGTCACATCCAGCGCGGCGGTTCTCCCAGCGCCTTCGACCGCGTCCTCGCCACCCGCTACGGACTCGGCGCTATCGATATGGTCCATCGCGGCGAGTTCGGTCACATGGCTGCCCTCCGCGGCAACAAGATCATCTCCATTCCGCTCGCCGAAGCCATCGCCTCCAACCGCAAGCTCGACCAGGAAATCCTGGATTGCGCAATCGGAATTCTCGATAAGTTGGAAGACAAACCTGGGAGCGACTAGCCTCATCGGAAAGCGCGCAAGACAGCAACGCGCATGCCAAGAGCGTGCGCGTTTTTGTTTCTCTCGAACTTCCGTTGCCGAAACAAAAAATCGGGAAGAGCGCTGCCTCACGCTCTTCCCGCACTTAGGAGGGAGGACTTCTCTACTTGCGCTCCAAAACCTTCGCCCGCAGGTGCTCCGATTTCGGTTCGTACACGCAGAACGGTTCTTCTGCCAGATAGTCGCCGCTCGCTGCAAACGCCCGCGCGCGGCATCCCATGCACACGTTCCGGAATTCGCAGCAGCCACATTTCCCGGTCAGATTATCCGTGTCACGAAGTTCATTGAAGACCTTCGCGTTGGCCCAGATGTCAGCAAATTTTTCTTTGCGCAAATCGCCGGCAATTGCGGGCAGGTACCCGCACGGAAAAACTTCTCCTTCATGCGACAGAAAGCAAACTCCCGTTCCCGCCAGGCATCCCTTCGTCATCGCGTTCATGTCGTTCGGATGTCCACCCGGATGTCCCGTGTGATTCCCCGCCGGGTGCCCTGTGTGCATCCCCGGAGGCGGTCCCTGTGGACGTAACGAAATCCCTGTCCCGCCCGGCATGATCATCTCCGTCGGTCCGATCGCCGGCGCATCATGAGAATTTACCTCTGACCTCTGACCTCTGACCTCTGACTTCGCTTCTCTTCGGTCCGCCACCCTCCGTTGCCGCACAACTCGGAAATAATGCGGCGCGCAGGTCGCTTTCAGTTCAATCCCGCCTTCCAGCGATTGATCGTAGAACCAGTTCAGCATCGCCTCATATTCTTCCGGAGGCACCATCTGGTCGTTCGCAATATCCACGCCGCATCCCACCGGCACCAGCAGGAACGTATGCAGCGCGTCGGCTCCGATCGTCTTGCACATCTCGAGCACTCGCGGCAACTGGTCGGCGTTGTGGCGCGCGATCGTCATATTGATCTGCACCGACATGCCGACGTCCTTCAAATTGCGGAATCCATGCAGCGCCGCTTCGAACGCCCCCGGAATTCCCCGGAAGCTATCGTGCGTCAGCGCATCCGCTCCGTCCAGGCTGATCGAAACCCGCTTCACGCCTGAATCCACGATCATGCGCGCGACTTCCTTGGTCACCAGCGTTCCGTTCGTCGCCAGCGCGACCCGCAGTCCTTTGTCGTTAGCGTACTTCGCGAGCTGAAAAATGTCGGACCTGTAAAGCGGCTCGCCCCCGCTCAGCACCAGAATCGGATTCGAATGCGCCGCAATCTGGTCGATAATGTCGAGCGCCTTCGCCGTCGGCAGATCCGATGGAGAACTCAGTTCCGTCGCAGTGGCGCGACAGTGAATACAGCGTAGATTGCAACCCTTGGTGACTTCCCAGAAAATCAGGCGGGGCTTGAACTCCTGCTTGGAAGAATGCTGCGCGGGTTGCTCTGACGGCACGCTCACGGCCTTGTGTCCCTCGTTGATCACTTCAAGAACCTTCATGGAGATGACCTCACCCTGCAACGAAGGTTAGGCGACCCTCAAACCCGAGGCCGTGATTGAAGTCACCGGCGATTGTGATGAATGTCACAAGGCGGAATGAGACTGGCTGCGGCCGCCCATGGGTATCCAGCCGCCCTCAGCCCCTACTAGTGAAATCATAGGTTTAGCGGCTTCCTGGCGCGCCCACACGCCTTATTTCTTCGCGACTTGCAGGCCCTGCAGCCGGATTTGCGCCAGCCGGTATGACGAGGTTGGAATCTCGATATCCTTCTTCGGCTTTGAGACGCGGTTGTAGGCGGCGATTGCGGCCTCGCGCTCGCCATACTGCTCGGCGATGCGGCCAAAGGCATACCAAAAATTATCTTCCGGTTCGTCGAGGTTGGCTAGATCCATGGCTTGCACGAGGACTTCGCGCGCTTCCTTAGTCTTGCCAAGCTCGGCATAGACACAGCCGAGAGTGTGTAAAATATTTGGGTTCTTATCGCTTAACTGGGCAGCTTTGATGGCGTTCTCAAGGTCGCCGGCCCCAGTTTTCCCGCTAAAAAGCGAGTCCCACGAAGAGCCGTTCAGATCCTGGGGCTTGGCTTCACCAGCGTCGATGATCCTTTGCCAAAAAACCTGCGCACCGACATAGTCTCCCCGATCCTGTGCGCTGAAGGCGAGAGTTCGCATGGCAGCGAGATCGCCTGGGATGCGTTTTAGCCGGTTCGTGGCCAGATTGTCGGCCTCTTCGAAACGACGAAGAGCACGCAGGTTATTAGTGCTTGACCAAAAATTTGCCTCGGACTCGGGGTATTTCGCAGCCAGATAAGGGACAACGGAGAGGATTTTTTCGTAATTGTCGAGGGTGAAGTAGCCCCGGCTCAAGGCGAGAAAGATGTTGATCTTTTCCTCGTCACTGGGGGCGGAACTGGCGGATGCCTCCAGAATCGGGATGCCAGTTGGCGCGGTGGATTTATAGAACGCGAGGATCGTTGCAGCGGTCGCTTTCATGTAGGGCGCGTCGGCGTCCTGCCCTTTCGTCCACATCCGGGAGAAAGCTGAACTAACGAGAGGATCGTCACCGTTCGCAAGGTGCCAATCTTCGCGCAGCCAATCGATGAGCACACGAGCCCGAGCGAGATCGTTAGCGGCTATTCGATCCAGAACCTCAAGTCCTATGGCGCCAGAGAGGCGAGAAGTGGCCAAGACCTTGTAATGCCCATCCTCCTTGACGACATACCTCGCACTCTTGTAGTCGGCGGAGGGCCAAAGGGTGACTTTGTATCCCGTCAAATCATCGCCCTGCACCTTTGGCTGGGCGCGAGTGAGCGAGAGATCCAGCCCAACGTCGGCGAATTCGCCGTTGCGGGCTTTCTGGCTCTGCGCTGCTTTCGCATCCTTGACGAACGAATCCAGCACCTCCGAGATGGCTAACGCCTTGACGCCGTTCCGACTGCAAAGAGAGCGCAACCGATCGAGATTGAGATTGGGATCCGAGGTGAGGACTTCGAATCGGAGGGCGGCACCTGCTGGATCATCAGTGAACTCAATTTGCTCGCGCCGGACCGTTTTGCGATAGAGAGAAGCGTAGGCGGCCGTCTCGGACGCGTCAGCCCCCGACGCGCCCGCTTCTTCGAGATCGGCCCCGAGCGGATACTTGCGGAGTTTGATGAGCATTTGCCCCGCTGTGGCAGCAATCTGTTTGAACTGTTCCTCTTGTCCCGTGCGTTTCCGGGCTTCGGCAAGCGCGGCCTGCGAACCATTCAGTGCCGCCTCGCAGGCGACTATCAAGGCCAGCGGTTGTGGATTAATATCCTCCGCACTCTTCCGCGCTTCCGCAAACTGACTGTCGTAGAAGAGAGCGAACGGAATGTTGTTTTGCATTTCGTACTCGGCGATCTTTTCGGGCGTCAGTTTGTGATACTCGGTTAAGGCATCCTTCAGCCGCGCACCAGGACCGTAGCGCAATCCCCAATGATTGTGTTCGAGCAGAACAGCCAGGTTCGCAATGTTGGTTTTGTCATCAGGATCGAGGGCAATAGCCGCGCGATAGGCGGCTTCTGCTCCGGCATAGTCGCTGCCGGGACGGTACTTGCGGCCGACCGAATCGTATTCCAGGATATCGGCCAGCGTCTTCTCCGCCAGAGCCGAAGTTGGCTCGAGTTTAACCGCCGCTTGAGCTTCCGACCGGGCAGACTCTCCCAAACCGGCGACTAGAAATGCTCGCGCTAGCTGGAGATGGTGAACGGCCTCTTTCGGATGAAGAGCGATGAGGTCGCGATAGGACTTCAGCGCTTCTCCAACTTTTCCCTCGCTGAGCAGAACTTGGCCGATGGGTTCGAAGTAGATCAGGATCGCTTCTCCGCCGAGCAGTTGCACGACCTTGTCGCGGAGTTCATGCCCTTCGGCAGCTGTCATTCTCCGCTTCACGGTATCGAAGCGCAGCGTAGCCTCAACCACACCATCCTTGTTGGCGACGAACTGCTCGGTAAGTTTTGCGGGACCGAGGGAAAGATCCACGTTTTGCGGCAGAGGTTTGGGCCGGAAACCGGGCGGCGGAGTGATCGTATAGCGCCATTCGGTTACAAAGGCCTGCGGCAATTGGTAGTCCGAAGTGCGAGGCTTCTTCGGCTTTTGTCCATCGCTCTTGTCGCCCTTGCTGTCATCTTCTTTTTCGCGTTGGCGCAGGTCAGCGGGAAGGCGGCTGAACAAACCTTCCAGGCGGATGGCCGCCGCCGCCGAATCGAGGTCGGTGGCTCCTCGCCGGGCGCGATCACTCTCCAGGATCAACTCGAACTGCCGCGAGAGCTCGTGCGGGTCGGTGCAATCCATACGATCGAGCTTTTCCGCCATGTACTGCGATTTCATATAGCTGGTCAGTTCTTCCTTGAGGTTCTTGTTTTCCTTGTCTGCATAAGCGTGCCGGTAGGATGATTCAGAGCCTCCGTGCGGCTGCGAGGTTTCCACAATGCGCGCAGGACCATTCTCCGCCAGGAAAAGCTCGCGTTTCTCCACCAACAGGTTGTCGGTGGAAGCAGTCACGGGAATCACCGTCAACGCCGTGGTTTCAGGTCGAGCGATGAGCGCAAGCCGTCCCTGGTCGCCGTTCGGCAATTCGCCCAGCCGGGCATATTCGTCGGTCGCATCGATCCAGAATTCTGGGGTTCCCGGGACATAGACGATGGCGTGATCGAACATGGCCAGGCCGGGCAGCTCGGCCGAAACATCTTCCCGGCCTCCGGCATTGAGAACGGCGACGTAGGCAGGAATGTTGGCGGCCCGCAGCATCGCCACCAGTAGTGCAGCTTTGTCCTTACAGTCGCCGTACTTGCGTGTCAGGGTTTCGTCCGGTGAACGAGGGACAATCGTCGCCTCGGAAAATTCCAGTCCCGTGTAGCGAATTTCGCGATCCAGGTATTGCAGGATCGCGGATATCTTTTGCTCTCTGCTTTTTTGCTTCGCGACAACCTGGTTCACCAGCGATTTGAGATTGGATGAGGCCAATTGAGTATCCACAATTTTGCCGTACTCGTCGGCCACGTGCTGCCACGAACCTCCCGCTGAAAACGTGACGCTCGAAAACGTGGGAACATCGCTGGGTAAATCGGGGTCCACGTCTTCGAGTGCTTGAACCGGACCGTTTTCAAAGATAATCTGCACTCGTCCATCCGCTTCCGTTCGCTGGGGCTTGAGGTTAGGAAGAAGCTGGACGTCATAACGGATTGGCAGTGTCGAAGGTGCATCCAGCACAAGGCGCGTGTGTTGGATGGGTACCATATCGCTGAAGTAGAACCTCTCCACACTCGCGCCACCAACAAATGGCACCGTCTGTTTCGTGACTTGCTCTTCCTCCACAAGCGAGCCGGGAGCGACCGCCGGCAGCGGTGCTCGGATGACCCGCCGGTCGCTGAACACGTTATTGTCCGTCACCCTGTCCGGTGCATCGGTCACGGTGTTCGCATCCAGCGGATGAACAACATGATCGGAAGTGATAACTCGTGCGCGCAGCGCCGGGCGTTCTTCGTGCCAAGGTTCCCAGCCCGCAGCAACGTTCGCCCACTGCTCGGCTCCTTTTTGGGTGAGTATCTTGTAAAGGAAATATCGCGACCGAACCGCCCTCCCTTCGCTATCAAAAGAGATGTGTTCCTCATTCTCGAGGATAATCACGTCGGCGCCCGACGGCGGAGTAACTTGGGACGCAAGCTGATACAGGCCCACGACGTCGGCAGAGAAATGCGTCTTGTCAGCGGGCAGGTCTTCCGCTGAGAAGCCCAATCTCGTTATTACCAACAGCAAAAGGAATTGAACCGCGAGACTCAGTAAGAACCTTTTTCCCAGATAAGACAAAATAGTGCCTCGTCGAAGTCAAGATATGACTGACAAAGGTAACGCGGGCCCAGCCGCGTCGCAAGGACGTTTCTTTTGAAAGGTGCTACTGGGCTTTCAGTGTCGCCAGCAGCTTCTCCGCCGCTTCTCCAGGATCTTGTGCGGCAAAATTCTCTTCGAGGATCAGCACTTTCACGCTGGAGTCAATCTCTTCCAGCATCTTCTTGGTTGGTTTGCCATACACCGTCTGCATCTTCGCCGAGAGCACCACCAGCTTAGCCTTCGTCGCCTTCAGCAGAATGCGGGCGTCGTCGATGCTCATGGTCGTGAGCGCATTGTAGCCAGCCGCGCAAAGAACCTCGCGCAGAAATGTGCACACATCGTTCGATTCGTAAACGCACAAAACGCGTGGACGATGATCGCCCGCCAGCCCTTTCGAGTAGCGCGATCCCAGATAGGCCGCCGTGATCGCCTCTTCCACCGCTTCGTAGATCTCGAACTGCGAGATCAGCCCCGTCATCTCGAGCGTCTTGCGCGTCCGATCCGAAACGCCGCTCAGCTTCAGGTCTCCACCTTTGGCGCGCGCCGATTGCATCAGCCGTACCAGCGCTCCCAACCCGCTCGAGTCGACAAATTCCACGTTGTCCAGTTGGAGAACGACATCTCCGTACTTGACGATCGAATCGCCAACCGAAGAGTGCAGCGTGAACACCTCATTGCCGGCCACGATTCGTCCATGGCATTGCACAATCAGAACATCGCCAACCGGACGGCTCTCGAGACGAAGTTGCATCGGTACCCCTTTGGTCTGTTGCTTTCCCGGCGGTTTGCCGGGCGTCGGCAGTGTACACCAAGCTTCGGATCAGGTCACGAGTCGCGTGAAGATGCTAATTCCCTCGACCCAAAATCCCTGGAGAGCGGTTGACTGGACACTTCTTTGCCGCGGCAAAATGGGGTAGCTTATCCATGTGTCTTCGGAGCAGAATCATTCCAGCCTGAAACCGGCAAGGATTATGCCGGCGAAAGTTGCGCGCGCTTTCGGAACGCATTGGGGGACGCTCCGTGTCTAACCCAAACGCCACATTGTCTGCCGGAGATCTGGTCGGCAATTACAAAATTCTCGGCCTGGTCGGAGCCGGAGGCATGGGCATCGTGTATCGCGCGCTCGATGTTAAACTGGAGCGCACCGTCGCTCTGAAGTTCCTTCCCGACCATCTCATTTACAGCGCCGCAGACAAAGAACGCGTGCTGCGCGAGGCCCGCACCGCCTCGTCGCTCGATCATCCCAACATTGGCGTGATCCACGGCTTCGAGGAGATGCCGAACGGCCGCGTCTTTATCGTGATGGCGTACTACGAAGGCGAGACCCTCGCCCACAAGATTCTGCGCGGCCCGATGCCGGTCGCAACCGCAGTCGATATCGCCATCGAGATGGCCGATGGATTGGGCGCCGCTCATGCCGGCGCCGTCGTGCATCGTGACGTCAAGCCCTCGAACGTGATCATCACACAGCGCGGCGTGGCCAAGATCGTGGACTTCGGCCTCGCACGCATGGCTTCCACCACAGGCAGCACGCAGAGCATCAGCACCGTCGGAACCATCGGATACATGTCGCCCGAGCAGTCCATGGGCAAACTGATCGACCAGCGAACTGATATCTGGGCGGTCGGCGTCGTGCTGGCCGAAATGGTGACAGGGAAAAATCCATTTCACCGCGAAACCCCGGCCGCGACCATCTTCGCCATTCTCAATGAGCCTCCGCGTGAAATGGACGACATACCGATCGACCTCCTGCGCATTATCTATCGCGCGCTCTCGAAGGAACCGGAGACTCGCTACCACAATTGCCGCGAACTGGCCGCGGACCTGAAACAGTTTCGCAGCCATCTCGATCCGGCAGCAGCGACGCCGGTCTCCGCACGTTCCTCCAATCTGAGCGCCCGTGATCTGCGGACTCAGATCGAGCAGGCCTCGCGGCCCATGTGGGCAACCGGGTCGGCAGCCGTACCCTCCCCGCGATGGCAGCGCTGGGCCGCAGGACTCGGTATCGCCGCAGTGCTGCTGGCCGTTCTCTCCTTTGTGCCGGCCCTGCGCGACCAGGTTTCAGGATGGTTCTCGCGCCCCATGGATCATATCGCGGTCCTGCCGTTTGAAAATGTCGGAAACGATCCGGCGAATGAAGCGGTATCGGCGGGTCTGATGGACAGTCTCGCGAGTCGTCTTACCAATCTGGAAGTGGGCAAAGAGTCGCTCTGGGTAGTGCCAACCAGCGAGGTCCGTCGGCAGAAAGTCACCGATCCCGCATCAGCCCTGCGCGAACTGGGCGCGACCGTTGCCGTCCAGGGAAGCCTCCAGCGCGAAGGCCAAACCATCCACATGACGGTCAACCTGATCAACACGAAAAATCTCCGCCAGATCGGTTCGGTGACGCTGGAAGACCGCGCCGGCGATTTCTCATCCATCGAAGATGAAGCCGTGGCGCGCGTGGCCAAATTGATGAAAATTGAAGTTACGCCCGAGATGCTGCGCGCCATGGGAGGCGCGGTCAATGCGGGCGCATATGAGATGTATCTGAAGGCGCTCGGCTACACGCAGCGCTTCGACAAACCGGGAAACCTCGATCTCGCCATCATGGCGCTGGAGAACGCGGTAAGAACGGATCCGCGGTTCGCGCTGGGATACGCTGAGTTGGGCGAGGCCTACCGTCTGAAATACAAACTCGACAAAAACACAAAGTGGATTGACGAGGCCTTGGCGAACTGCCAGAAGGCCCAACAACTGGATGACCGGCTGCCCGTGGTCTACGTCACGCTCGGCAGCATCCACCGCGACACAGGAAAATACGATCTGGCGTTGCAGGAATATCAGCGTGCCCTGCAACTCGACCCCCACAGTGCCGACGCGCAGATCGGGCTGGCACGGTCTTTTGACAGCGCGGGACGTACGGCCGACGCCGAAGCTGCCTTCCGAAAGGCGATCGCTTTGCGGCCGGATTCCTGGATCGGCTACAACGCTTACGGAAATTTTCTCGATGATCACCAGCGCTACGACGAAGCTGTCGCGCAGTATAAACATGACATTCAACTCACACCCGACAACGCGTCGCTGTATCTAAATCTGGCGGCTGTATACATCGACAAGGGCGACCCCAAATTCTTTCCCGATGCGGAGGAGGCATTGCGGAAGTCGATTGCGCTGGATCGAAGTTATCCCGCCTATGCGAATCTGGGATTTCTCTATATTCAGGAAAAGAGGTACCGAGAGGCGGCCGATGCGGTCGAGAAAGCCTTGCAGATCAATGACGAGGATTTCCTTGTCTGGGGCAATCTCGCGTTTGCTTACGAAAAACTGAACGACACAGATAAGGCCGGAAAGGCTCACGATCGAGAAATCGAGTTGCTGGAACAGGCTGTCCAAACTACGCCTCGCGATGCCGCCGCTCAAGCTACCCTCGGTCTGCTCTACGCGCAAAAAAAGTTGCGTGACAAGGCCATTTCTCGGATACAATCCGCACTCGCTCTTTCGCCCGACGATTCGGGTGTTCTGGAAAGCGCGGGTGAGGCTTACGAAGACTTGGGCGACCGGGCGCAGGCCTTGCTGTACATCGAGAAAAGCATACAGAAGGGCTATGCTTTGGACAGTCTGAAGAGCATCCCTGATCTTCAGGGACTATTGTCAGACCCGGGTTTTCGCCCCAACGGAAAGTAACGGAATTCAATTCAACAAGGAGGCAACATGGCCGCAGCGCGTAATATCCCTCCCATGGACGATCCAGCACCCTACCCGGTTTCGATCTCGAGTACCGGGGTTGTTTCGCCGGCAACCGGCATCATGATGAACAATCAGTCGGTGCAGTTCACCAACAATACCGGCGCACAGATCACTGTGACCTTCCAGGCCGATGGCCAGGGCGAAACCGTCTTCCCCAACACTCCCGTCCCTGGGAACGGCGGCACCGCTACCGTCTCCCCCCAAACATCCGATCGTACCGCCAATTTCAACATCGACGGGTCCAACAGCTTTCCTTATGCCATCCAGGTTGGAGCTGGACCACTGTATGTTCTCGTCTCCTGGGACACATCTTTGGCGGAAGCGGACTGCAATCCGTCCCCGGCGGTGATTCCTGCCGGCGGCACAGTGAAAATGTTCAGGGAATCGACCGACTCGCATACCTACAGCGTTCGTTGGCCGAATATCGTCTCGAATCCCTTCACTCCCCCCCTCACGTCAGCAGATGGCCTCGTCCACACGGCCAATACCACCGGCAACTTAGGGTACACGCTCAATTCGCCAGCACCCGGCGACCAGATTGGACACGGCGCGGGCACCATTAAGGTAGGAAATTAGCCAACAAGTCTTTTGGGCGAGAATTTGTCCTGACCCCGCGGCGATTTCTGCCGCGGGGTTTTGTTTTCGCCGTGCTTGCGGGTCCGATTCTTCCGGGATTCCCTCCAGTCGCGAAGCGGCGAAAGAATTCAGCCCAGTGCCTGTCCCGAGCCTGCCGAAGGGGTGCAACGGCTGCGGAAATACTCACGAATGCCTGCGCTACGACTGCCTGCGCTTCTGTGGAAGAGCGGCCCTTCTAGCAGGCTGCAAAAAAACTCGACTTCGATTCTGTTTTGAAAGGGTGCGGCTTTTAGCCGCACCGCAAGTGTCGTGTAATCAATGGCGGCTTTAGCCGCTGTGGGTGGGTATTCCGGTGAAGCTGAACAGGATTCCGGAGGGAAGCCGAACGGCGTTCCGGAGCGAAGGTGAACAGCAGTCGGAGCGAAGCGACGCTGGCGTGATGATTGTGCCGGATGTGTTCGGCTTCGTCAACTGAAAGTGTGGGGAGCGGGTCCGGAGCGAAGCGTAGGAGCGGTTCAGCGGGGATTTGGGGTGCAGGGGAAAGGGGCGGCAGCCCCTTTGCCCCTGCTTCCTTGATGTGGAGGAAGTTGTTTCGAAGACGTGGTTTCGACGCGTTAGGCCCAGTTTCCAGATAAAATTCCCGATGGTTGCATCCGGAGGCTTGATGCTCGCAGGCACAAAACGCCGATCTCCCACGTGGCAGCAGTCACTTCTTCTGGTCATCATCGGCGCCGTTGTCGGCTACTCGTGCTTCGAAAACCTGGACATATGGGGCAATGGCCGTCAACATCAAGCTCTTTACGTGATTGGTTTTTTCGCTGGTATCGTGGCCTTCATCTCGGGAATCGTGAGCTTCCTCGCGATCGCCGTAAAGGCCGTCGCCTCGCCCACTGGATCCGGGTCCGCCATCGCCGCGCGGTCCCCCGCTATGCCTCGGCAGCCTCTTCCAAAGGCTGTCGTCGAACGCCAGGCGTCCATCCCGAGCAGTGCCGCAGCCACTCTTAGTTGGCTGCGCATTACCCTCGCTGCCGTAGTGGCTCTTGCCTGCATTGTTGTTCTGCGGCATTGGGGACGGCCCCCGCTTACCTCAAGTTACGGTCGCGCTTACTGGTTGAGTGCCTTTTTGACCTTGCTACTGAGTCAACTACCCTATGCCGTCGCGCTCGTCCGAACCTGGAAGGTGGCCGACCGGACCGGTCTTGCGCTTGCCATTGCCGCAGGCGCCACACAGGTGCTCGGCACATTCTTCGCCGATCTGCGATACCATGCGCTTCGGCTGGACCCGTGGCCGTGGCTGAGCGGTTCACTCGGTTTGGCCGTGGTCCTATTAGCACTCCTGACGTGGCGGCCCTTCTTTTCCCGCAAAGGCGATGTCGGTCTTCTGATTTCCATTTTCTTCGGCTTCGTCGCCTACACCGCACTCGCGCAAATAGGCCTTGCTATTTTCGCGCGCATGCATGTCCTATGACAGTCGCGGTTATCGAGTTTGCTCCTTGGCCTTCGCGTAGACGGCTCTACACAGCGGTCGCAGCCTGACAAGGCGTGGGAGGAATCAGCTACCTGCGGCTCTGTCACGCAGGGGCGAAAGAAAACGCAATGCAGAAACGCCGTGACGATTCCCGGGGCCGACGGTCTCTAACTGTATGAGAGATAGATACCTTACGGCCAAGTCCTTATTTTTCAAAGACCAGATCGACGACTTTCCTAAATCCTTGATTCTAAACGGTCGAATAACTCCTTATTTCTCAAATATCTAGCAGGAATTTCCTTCTAAGCCTCTGATTTTGAAAGACCGAAATGAGAGGGTATCCATAACTAACTGGTACACACTTTCCGACAGCCCTTCACGTCGATTTTCCGCCACGTAAAAGGTCAATAGAAATTCATCACGACGAGTCTGGGGAAATCGTTTGCGCCTATTCTCCCCTGACCAATTACTGCTTCTATCCCATAGCTCCCATTACCATTTCCCCGCAAGTGGTTGAAATCAACCAGGATGGCTGAAATGAGCCGCAGCAAATTCCGCAACTTTTCCAGCCCTCCCGAGTTCAAATCAGTAGCAACTTCAGAAAGAAGAAAGAAAGCTGAAGGGCACGAAATCCGGGCAATTGCACCGTCGGCAAGCGCGGATTCCGAAGGAAAGGGGTTCAGTATGAAAAATCTAAAATACTTGGCGCTGTTAAGCGTGTTGATGGTTCCACTCGCGTTTGCACAGGCACAAGTTCGAGTAGGAGTCGGCGTTGGGCCAGTCGGAATCGGAGTCGGCGTTGGCCCGGGTTATGTCGCCGGACCTCCGGTCTGCGACTATGGCTACTATGACTATTATCCGTATGCCTGTGCTCCCTATGGATATTACGGCGCTGACTGGTTTGCAGGCGGCGTCTTCATTGGCGCCGGCCCGTGGTATCACGGCGGCTGGGGACGCGGCTACTATGGTCGCGGATTCTATGGCCGCGGCTACTCTGGCGGAGAGCACGGCTTCGTCGGACGCGGGTACTCCGGCCGCGGTGACTATGGACGCGGTGCTGTAGCGGGCCGCGGTTTTTCAGGCCGTGAAGGTGGCGCCTCTCGCGGTGGCAACAGCGGATTCCATGGCGGCAGCCGTGGCGGATCACACAGTGGCGGCGGATCACACGGCGGACGCCGGTAATCTCCCTTAATTGAACAATGACGGCCGGCAGCCAGAGCTGCCAGCCGTTTTCTTTGCCACCGGTGAAAGATCTAGTGAATCCCCTTGCTATTCAGGTAAGGCCCGTATTTTTTGTCGGTGACCCGGATGTGATTGATCAGCCAGTTCTTCAGGAAATTCATGACTTCAAGTGAGAGCGTTCCGGTCGCGCCACTCTTGTATTTCTGCTGCACATCGATGACCTGATGGGTCAGGTCGTCGTGCTGCTTTTTGTGTTCGACAAAATCGGGATATGCGGTTTGCCTGAAGAACTTTTCCTCATTTGCAAAATGAATTTTTGTGTAATCGATGAGGCCGTCGAGAGTTTTGCCCAGCGCGTCTTTTCCTTTTCCCGCTTGAACCGCGTCGTAAAGTTCATTCAGCAGTCCAACCAGTTTCTTATGGTCGCCATCGAGCGAGCCGACGCCGACTGACATTTTGTCATTCCACATCATGAGAGGCATTTGCGTTACCGTCCTTTCCAGAATTCAGGCCGATCACGACCTGTCAAAACAGCGAACTTTTTCCGAAATGCCGTGGGCGGTAGCGGCAATCCCGTCAAGGGTCGCAACCACGCCCTCTACACTGTCGGCAGCTTCTTTGGCGAAGTTAACCACCGTGTCAAGGGCTGTGCTTTGTTCGACCGCAGCCCCCGCAACCTGCGAGACCAGTTCCTGCACGGCGGCCAAATTTTCATTGACCTCCGACGCGGAAGACATCACTTCGCGGTTGGCGTCCTGGATCGACGCCAGCTGCCGGTTGACATCTCCGGTTGCCTGGGCAGTCTGCCGGGAAAGCGATTTGACTTCACTGGCCACGACCGCGAAACCTCGGCCCGCTTCTCCCGCGCGCGCGGCCTCAATGGTGGCGTTGAGAGCCAGCATATTGGTGGCGTGAGCGATGCTGTTGATCAGGCGAGCGGTGATGGAAATCTGGTCGACGAAGCGCGCCAAGGAAGCAACGCGCCCAACTGCAGTCTGAGTCGCGGAGGCAGCTTGGGCGGCGCGCTCTTGCGATTCCTGCACGCGAGTCTTGACCTGCTCCATGGCGCGCAGAATTTCTCCCATCATTCCCGAAACCATGCGCACGTTCATGAGAACGTCGGAGGCACCGCTGGAGGCGGCGGCTGAGTCGCTTTCGGCCTGCCCTGCATCCGCTAGCAACTCCCTCAGTAGGTCCGTCGTCGGTGCTGCATCCGCCATGCCCCGTCATCCTCGATTGTCGTCCCGCGAGTGCAGGATTAGTGATGTCTAATGCCGGCCAGTCTTTTCCGTGGACTGCAAGTATTCCGCCAGCCTCGCGACATACAGATGTGAATCGGCGGGATCGTCACTCGGGCGACGTGACGAATGGGCATAGCAAGGCGGGTTTTACGCCCCGAATCGGGCACCAGCGAAAAACGGTCCCGGGCGCACACCGTTCCAAGTTGCTTCCTGATAGCTGACAGCTGAGAGCTGCGAGCTTCCTAGGGACTCACGCCCCCGGTGTGACAATCGCTACAGTTGACTGCGGTCATATCGCCCAGATCGACCGGATGCTTGAACTCGCCGGGAATCGGCGTCGTGACAGCGATCTTGTTTTCCTGCTGACTCAGAACCGTGTGGCAAGTATCGCAGCCCTTGGGGATGACCTTGCCATCGGCGCTGGCATGGTTACCGTCATGGCAGCGGAAGCATCCGTTGAAGTAAAGATGGCCGATGTTGTTGGGATGCGTTCTCCAGTCGAGTTTCATCTCGGGGAAAAACGTCAGCTTGTAGATCCGCTGGAGTTCGTCGACCGCGCTGCGGATCTCGGGTTGTTTGGCCTTGGCAACGTCGGGATACTTGCTTGCGTAGAAATCCTCGATGGTCTTGGCGATGCCCTGCATGGCAGCATCGTCCGTATCGTACTTGCCGGTTAAAGCAATCACCGACTGCTGCTTGAGGAAGGGCAGGCTGATATCGAGTCGATGCGCGGCGAAGGACCGATCCACGGACGTATCGGGCGGAACGTAGATGTGGGTGGGGCGGTTGTGGCAGTCGATGCAATCCATGCGGCGCTTGGGAGTACCGGCGATCTGCTCTTTGGTTAGTTTGGAATCCTTGGTGAAGTACTCGGTGACGCGCCCCTGTGGATCTTTGGCGTACACGTAGGGGATGTCCTGGCGCTCCTCGTCGGTGGCAATGTAGCTGATTTGATTGGAAATGTTCATGTGCCAGTGGATGCCCTCGGGTTCGCCGGTTGAGGGATCGCCGCCTCCCGTGCTGATCAGAAGGCGAATCTGACGGGGAGTATTGTTCTCATCGCTGGCAAAGTGGTTGAACACTTTGAGCTGAGCGCCATAGAACTTTTTCGGCCAGTGGCAGGTTTCGCAGGTGTCGGCGGCGGGGCGCAGGTTGTGGACGGGAGTGGGAATCGGCCGTGGAAACGTGTTGAGAACAGTCTTGAAAACCTGGCGCGCGCCAGAGAGCTTCGACTTAACGTACCAAGTGGCACCGGCACCAACGTGGCAATCGACGCAGGCTACGCGGGCGTGGGGCGACTGCTGGTAAGCCGTGAACTCGGGGGCCATAACGGAGTGGCAGAGCTGTCCGCAGAATCCGACCGAGTCGGTAAAGGTATAGGCCTTATAGCTTCCGATCACGCTCATGCCCACGAAAATCACAACGAAAGCCAGGAAAAATGCAACCGCACCGCGTTGCGTGGGGTCGGAGAAATCGAGCCGGAAATAAGGAGTATCGCCGGTGGCCGCGAGTCTCCGGTGCCGAGTGTAGAGTGCCCCGAATACGGCAAGTACCAGGCCGACAAACAGGAATCCGGGCGCGACCATGTAAGCAAGAATGCCGACGTACGGACTGGAATGGGCGGAGGTGATGTCAATGAAAAAGAGGAACAGGATGTTGCCGAGAGCGACGATGGCGAGCGCGAGCCCGATGATCGAAATGGGATTACGGACTAGTTCGCGGATGCGGGCGAGTCCGGTAGCGTGCGAAACGGGGCTCGGGTTCGATTCGGCCATGATGACGACAAACCTCCAAAATTCGTTTCAGGAATCAACGCTTATATCAGAAATCTTGCGCCGGCGCAGTGTCGGCAAACGCTTTCAGGAATATAACTCTCGGCCGCCGACAGTTCGACGCTTTTATCGAGTTTCGGCCTTCTCGCGGCAGCGATCAGGGCAGATTTGCGGCACACCAACTCAAAATTGTTTTCGCTAATTATGCCGAATCGGCTCTGACTCCTCGTCTTCATCGGGAATCGCGCTGGCGTGACCGTTGCCATGACCATTTCCGTTGGCGGAATCGGCACGGGCCGCAGCTAGCAGAGTCTCGCTATCGAGTCCGTGTTCTTCCTGATAATGATGCGCGGACACCTTGCCGTCCCACCAGGCCCAGTTCATGGGATAAACATCGGGATCGAGGAAGATCTGATAGAAGTGCCAGACGATGATGGCGAGCGTGGCGAGAATCGCTTCGTAAAGGTGGACAGCAGTGGCCACATCAATCCACCAGCGCGGGAACAGATGACCAACCGTCACTTTAGCCCAGAGCGCGATGCCGGTAGTCGCCATGACGATGACGCCCCAGACCAAGGCCCAGTATTCGGCTTTCTCGGCATAGGTGAAGCGCTTGAACTCGGGCTTGGCGCCGCCGAGTCCCAGGTAGTAGCGCATCACGCCCATGGCATCGGTAGCATCCTTGGGCGCAGGGAGCATATCCATGACCATCTTGCGGCCATCGCGCGTGAGGAAGAGATAGATGAGATGATAAGTGCCTGCGCCGATCATGACGACGCCCGCGGTGCGGTGGATGATACCGCGAACGCGCTCTCCCATGCCGGGGATGAGCGAGAGCCACGAGTCGGGATACTTGAGAGCGAATCCCGTGATCACCAGAGTGATGAAAGAGATGAGAAGAGTCAGGTGCTGCCAGCGCTGGCTGGGATTCATGCGCGTAATGGTGCGCGGGTAACGGTCGCGCAGGATAATCGCTTTACGTCGCCAGATGATGAGGTTGTGCAGGACCATAGAGCCGATCACGCTCAAGATCATCAGCAGATAAAAGCTTCGGATCCAACGCACAGCCTTGCTGCCGATATCGGCGGAGAGCGGGGCATCCACGTGGACTTTACCAAGCGTGAATTTCTCGGTCACGCCGGGGTGGCATTGGCCGCAGGTCTTTACCAGATTCGCTGGGCTGATGGTGGAACGCGGATCGCTCGACGGCAGGATGTTGTGGACACCGTGGCAACTTGCACAATTGGCGACGATTTGCGAGCCACGCTCGGAGGCGAGTCCGTGATAGCTGGCGAGATAACTAGAGGCACGGCCGCTTTCGACGCCGAGTTCCTGCGAGAGGCGCACGCCTTCATGGCAGCGCGCGCAAGTGATTTTCGCGAGGTTCTGCGCGTTCACCGGAGAATTCGGATCGAGATGCGACTTGATGGAGTGGATGCCGTGGCAGTCGGTGCAGACCGGAGCCTGCGAGTTGCCCCGGGTGATGGCCTGTCCGTGGATACTGGCCATGAATTCGGTTTTCACCGACTCGTGGCACTTGGCGCAGGTCATCGGAACATTGAATTTGAAGATGGATGATTTCTCGTCGCTGGCGCGCCGAATTTCATGAACGCCGTGGCAGTCGGTACAGACGGCGGCTTTCGTGGATCCATTCGCAACCGCTTGCCCGTGCACGCTCTGCTCATACGAATAGAACTGCTGCGTGGTTTCGCCGACGGTCTCCATAACAGGCTTCTTGGAGTGGCAACTGGCGCACGTGGCGGGAATGTTGTTGTGGTGAACGGGCGACTTGGGATCGTCGGCTGCGACGATCTGGTGCGGGCTGCCGTGGCAGCTCAGGCAGGTCGGAGTCTTCATGTCGCCGGCTTTGCGGGCGATGGCATGCACGCCAAGTTGAAATCCCTTAACGGCGTCTTCATGGCAGGTGGCGCACTGCTCGGGCACAACTTTGTCGGCATGCTGAACGTCATGCGTCTTGCCGTGGCAACTCGCACAGGCCTCGGCACCAAGGATGGAGTGCACGCTCTTGGGAACCTGCGCGGTCTCATCCGCGTGGCAGGTGGCGCAGGTGGGCATGCGCATCGGCTTCGGGTGGGGATACTCTTTCACGCCCTCATGACAGAAAGTACAGCCCAGATCACCGTGCACGCTGCTTTTGTGTTTCGCAGGGTCGACATGCAGGCTCTTGCCGGAGTCGGATTTCATTCCTGGATCGCCGTGACAAGCGAGGCAGTCCTGATCGGCGGCCAGGGCCGGTAGGGCCCAAAGAATCGCCAGGGCCAAACTGAACCGGAGCAGCCATCCGAATTGTTTTTCTGCTTTCATTTCCAAAACTCCTTTTACCGATACGCAAACAGCATGGCGTAGATGATCCAGATTACGATGCTGAAACCGATGGAAAGCGCGACCCATGCGAACATGCGGATCGTCCGTACCACGATTTCGGGTTGAGGATCTTCCATGTGCGCTTCCAGCTGGCCACTCGCCACTAGCGCCTCGTATTCCAGAGGCTTGTCACGTTTCAGTTCGGCCAACGGCATGTGGCCCGTGAAAACCGTGGTATCCATCGGAAATTTTTCGGGGCGCAAATGAGTATTAAAAAAGTGGACGGTAAAGATGAAGCCGGTGGCCAGGAGCGCCTCGTCACTGTGGATGATGGTCGCGACGTTGATGAACGACCCCGGAATGAAGCGCGTGAAAAAGACCGGAAACCACAGCGTGAGGCCGGTCGAACCAATAACGGCGATTCCCCAGAACACGGCGAAGTAATCGAATTTTTCCCAATACGACCAGCGCCCATATTGCGGACGCGGCCCCTTGCCCACGAACCACTTCATGGTGGCGAGGAACTGATCCAGATCCTGACGGTTGAACATCATGGTGTCCGGCCCAAACACCATGGACCACCAGGACCTGTTCTCCCGTTTTTTCATTTGAACGAGGCTGTAGAGGTGAGTGGCGAAGACGCCGAACATGAGCACTGCAGCCGTGCGATGAATGTAACCGGCGGTCTGGAATCCGCCCAGGAAGTGGGACACGGTCACTGCCCACTTGGTGTATGAGAACTTCAGTGTCATGCCCGTTGTAGCCAGGCTGATGAAGCTCACGATCATGCAAGCGTGCAGCGCGCGCTGGTGGCGAGCGAAGCGGACAAACTCGCGTTCCGGACGGGTGGCTTCCCACGCCAGTTGGGCGGGAGATTTCTCTCCCTGCGTCGTGAGTTCGAGATCAATCGGCATGGTTTCCATCCTTGCGCTTGCTGGCCGCGCTGCCCTCGGACGACTGCGCTCTCAGTTCCGCCTGAGCTTCCTCGGCGCGAAGTTCGCGGCGCATCTGGAGAGCTTTCGGTAGCCACAACAAAGTGTGAATTCCTCCGAAGACGAAGGTTGAGAGCAGAAGAGCCGTCATGCCCCAGAAGGTCCAGAACAGAAACGGATACTTCTTCGGGTCGTGGTGCGTGGCATGAGTCAAATAGCCCGCAAACCGGCGAGTCGCATTGCTGTGGCACTTCTGGCAGGTGGCCACGACGTTGGCCCGGCTCAGGTGCGAACGAGGATCACTGACGGGCTGGATATCGTGCGAGCCGTGGCAATCGAAGCACTTCGCGGCATTGGTGTAGCCCAGACGCGATACCTTGCCGTGATACGTCTCGAAGTAAGTCTTGGCAATCTCTCCGTGGCAACGGCCGCAAGTGCTCAAGATGTCGAGTTTGAAGCCGGCTTCATCCGTGCGCCGGATCGAGTGAGCAGTGTGGCAATCGCTGCAGACGGGGAGAGCCTTGTCGGTCTTTGTAACCGTGGCCGAATGCACACTCTGCACGAACTGTTCCTGGATTCCATGGTGACAAGCTCCGCACGTAGCAGGCACATTCTTTGGATTCACCGTGGAATCGGGATCGGTGCGCGGCAGGATCAGGTGCGCTGTGTGGCAACTGGTGCAGGTTGCGGTGACGGTCAACCCGCTCTTGTTAAGGCCCTGGCCGTGGATGCTCTCGGTGTAGTGCTGAATGATCTCGTGCTGTCGCCCGGCATAACGCACAGCCGCTTTTTGGCCTTCGCGGTGGCAGCCACCGCAGAGCGTCGGAACATTCGTCGGGAAGCTGGATGACTCGGGATCGTGCTTACCGAGGATGTGATGCGTGCCGTGGCAATCCTTGCAGATAGGAGCGTTGTGATCACCGGCGGCTTGAAGCTGGCCGTGACGGCTGCGCTGATACTGGTTGCCGACTTCTTCGTGACATTTGCTGCAGTCGACCGGGTGCGTGATCGTTTCGCACGGCCGGACCTTCGAGGCATTGACCTCGGAATGGCACTGGCTGCAGGCGACTTTTGCATGGCGCGAGCCGGCAACCTCGGCGATGTGTACAAGCATCGGCCGGCCGTCTTTGGCCTTCAGATTTTCGTCCGCATGGCAACGCATGCAGTCTGCGTCGGCCATACCCTGGGAATAGAAGACATTGCGGATCTTATGAGGCTGGTGGCAATCCACGCACGCGGGAAGAACGTTCGCCTCTTTTTCCCAAAGCTCGCCCTTGATCGTCTTGCGGTGCACGACTTCGATTTGCGCGTGACACTGGGTGCAGGTGGCGGCGATATTCTTCCGGTTGATCGAACTTTTCGGGTCGGTGTGCGGCAGGATGTTATGCGGCGTGTGGCAGGATACGCACGTCGCAGCCACGATCAGCCCTTTTTTCAGGACCGCTTCGCCGTGAATGCTCTCGGAATAATTCGAGAGAATGTCGTGCTGGTCGATGTTGCGCGTCTTCATTACGGACGTGCCTTCTTGGTGGCAACGACCGCAAACGAAGGGAATCTTCAGGGCTGCGACGGCAGAGTTCTTGTCTTTCACCGGGAGGATGTCGTGATTTCCGTGACAATCCACACAATGCGGCGCCAGGGCGTCTCCCTTGGCGATCGCTTTCCCGTGAAGTGAATTGGAATGCTGCTTATATTCGTCGGTGTGGCAGGTGCCGCATTGCACCCTGGCCAGAGGCGCGTTGTGGGGCAGCTCTTTGCCTTCCAAGTCGGCGTGGCAGTTGGTGCAGGACAGCGAGCCATGGACCGAGGAAGCGAACTTCTTGCCATCTACGAAGCGCGAAACCGTCTTACCATGCTGAGTTGTGGTCAGGCTTTTGTCGCCGTGACAAGCCAGACAGTCGTCGTTGGAAACGTCGGCGGCCGGAGCCGATAGGGTCGCCGCCAACAGGAGAAACAGTCCCGACACGGCGAGCTTCTTCGCGGCTCGAATGCCTGCCCATGCTGCCATGCGAGACAACCTCCCCAATCAATACGATGGATGAATGACTATTTATCTTCGGGGGGAAGAGAACATATGGGCAGTGAGACAGCGCACTCCGGCACGTGACTGGTGTCACATGGTGGATGTACGGGCAAAGGAGTGAGGAAGGAATGAGCGAATAAGAGCCTGTTTGCAGGAGAAAACACGATCCCTGAAGCCGAAGATCAGAGCGGTCGATCCGCGTGCGCCAGAAGGCCTCGTACACGAGCACTGGCGTTGCATATACGCGCCCAGCGAGAGGCCACGCCATCACCTCACATCTGGCCTCAGTGGACTTGGAAGGTGTGAGAGTGGTTGTGGGGATGAGTGTGCCGGGTATGTGTCAATCCGAGCGTGCGCACACGGTCATAGGCCACGTGAAGATCCTCACTGAGTAGATTGACAACCTGCAAGCAGACTTCGCGATGCCGGCGGAGAAAATGTAGCAGTTCTTTGCGCCGCACCACGGCGACTTGCAGCGGTTCAGTCGCCTCCGCTGTAACCTCGTAGAGTCCCCCGGAGAGCGCGGCACTCATCCCTAGTACTTCCCCGGCGGACGCGGTGCGCAGATTCATACGGCGTCCATCTTCCGAGCAGACAGAAATGCGCACGCGGCCCTTGCACAGCAGGAAGATTCCGCGGTTTGGCTGACCTTCCCTGAAAAGTACCGTGCCCTTCGGGTAATCCTGGAGCGATTTGATTCCGTCGAATTCCTGCAGGGCATCGGGAGGAAGATCGCAGAAAACACGATCTGAGCGCTGGGCACAATCGAGACAGCTCTGCAACATAAGGTTCTCCCCTGGAATCGTGATACGCGATGGAGGGGAAAGAAACAGTGACTGCAGTCACCCAAAAACGTGACCCTTGGCACAGGCGGGCGAACTGATCAATCCGGTGTCTGCTCTAGCCAGTTGTGGCAAGCGAACGGAGCGCCGCCTTGTTGCGAATCACCAGCGTTGAGCCCTTGGTCTGCAGGATTTGGCGCTTCTTGAGGTCGGCAAACAGCCGGGTCACGGTTTCCCGCGAGGTTCCGATCATCTGCGCGATTTCCTCATGGGTCAGAGCGAGTTTGAGACGCGGCTCCTGCTTTTGGGATTCGCCGTTTCTGGAACTCCAGTCGATAAGTAGTTTCGCCAGTTTTTCGGCGGCGGAATGCGAAAGGCCAAGAGAGCGGACTTCGTGACAGGCTACGTTGTACTTTTCGCTGAGTTGTTCGGCAACTTTGAAGCAAGCTTCGCTGTGATCCTTCAGGAAGCGGAGGAAATCCTCGCGTTTCACGAAATTTACCTGGCAGGGATCGATGGTCTCGGCAGTCAATTCATAAGCCTTGCCAGAGACGGCGGCGCTGAGGCCAAGAACTTCGCCAGGTTCTGCAATTTTGAGAATAAGTGTTTTGCCGTCACTGGCGCAGATCGAGAGCTTGACCCGTCCTTTGCACAGGACAAAGATTCCGCGCGGAGCCTGGCCTTCGACGAAAAGGACGGCGCCTTTGGGGTAAGCCGTCGCATACTTGATGCTCTCGAATGACTGTAGGGCTGCCGTGGGCAGGTCGCAAAAAAGGCGCTCCGCGCGCATCTTGCAAGTGAGACAGCTTTCGATGATATCCAGACCGTATGGTGAGAGCACGCTCTACCCCCTGGTGACACCGTCCAGCTTCGGGCCGCATGGTTGCATGAGGAGCGCCGATGTGACGGTTATCACGTATTCAGTGTGCGTCCCTGCCTAACTAGCGGCGGTGACAGAGGGCACATGTAGGTGTGATGTGAATCACAGGGGTGGCTAAGGTCTTAAAGAGACTGGCGTAATCACCGGATTCACTGGAATTGACGCGGGTTTCGGGGCATACTAGATAGACAGTCCCGCAACCGTATTCGACATCCGGGGACATCCCGCGCTTATGTTTCACGATGACAGCCATCCCGAGAATCACCTGGAGCGCGCCAGTCTGGCGCGGCCGGGGCAGGCCGGTTTACCCCCTGCTCTTCCCGATGTGGAGTTGCAGCGAAAGCGCATGCTCATTGCGCTCGGAATCCTGGTTTTGGCGCTCGGGGCCGTGATCCTAAAGGACTGGGATTTCTGGTTTCCTTCCAAAGGAGAAACAGGCGAGGCTGCGGTCCGCAGCCGGAGCAAGAGCACGGCTCAGGAAGTTCCGGGCACAACGGCGCCGGTCGTGGCCCGCGAACGGAAGCCCACCAAGCCAATACCAGCGCCATCGTCGCCTGCCGTTCCGTTTACAGCGACCGCCGAGCGAGCCGTGCTGCCACCGCTGCAGGTCGAGGTCGTTGCCGGAAACCGCCATGTTACGGTGCCCGCGAAGAGCAATGCGATCCATGTGGATGTGGGCGCCGGTGCGGAAGCAAGCAACATGCCACCGAGCACAAATGCGAGAGCAAGCGGCTCCGATCACGTCCAACTTTCGCCACAGACCGCGCAGAATGTCAGTGTGAGCGTGCCGCCAGATTATCCGCTGCTGGCGCGGCAGATGAAGGTGCAAGGCGTGGTCAGTTTGCAAGCCCTGATTGCCCGCGACGGGACGATCCAGGAGTTGCAGATATTGAGCGGACCCGAGATTCTGGCGACGGCCGCGCGCGAGGCCGTGAAGCAGTGGCACTTCAAGCCCTACCTTCAAAACGGGCACCCGGTTGAAACTCAGGCAAAGATCACTGTCAATTTCACAATCTCTACCAACTAAGCGTGATTCGGACTCTACCAAACTAAGCGTGATTCGGATGCGCAGCCTTCGGTGTAACTCACGGTCGGTTCGAATTTCATCCACAATTTTCTGTGCCTCGATCATTGTCCTCGGCGGGCTGAATGCAACTGCTGCGGCCCAGGCGCAGGCAGCGATAAAGGGAGTGGCTACCGTGGCTTTTGCCCTTAAGAGTCCTGATTTTGCGAGTGGAGAAGAGATTCCCAAGCGTTTCACTTGCAGTGGCGAAGATCAGTCTCCCGCGCTGGAATGGAGCAACGCTCCGAATGGCACGAAAGCACTCGCATTGATTGTCGATGATCCGGACGCGCCAACGGGAACCTGGGTGCACTGGGTGATCTACAACATGCCGGGAAATGCGCATTCGCTGCGGCAAGGAATTGAACGGAAGGCAGAATTGGCGGACAGAACACGGCAAGGGAAGAACGATTTTCGCAAGATCGGCTACAACGGTCCGTGTCCGCCTCCGGGCAATCCTCACCGCTACTTTTTCAAGCTCTACGCGCTGGATGCGGAACTGAAGCTCGCACCGGGAGCGAGCAAGAGTGATCTCGAAAAGGCGATGGAGGGGCATGTTCTGGGGCAAGCGGAATGGATGGGACGCTATCGCCGGTGACTTTGATTTAGCAGGGGGTTCGGGGCGGTGAGATCGATTGGGCGCAAAATTAAACGGGCGTCCGAATTCTTTCGAATCCAGGCGCCCGGGCAGCCCTCCCCCAGAACTGCTCAAATGCAATGTACGTCTAAACCGAAATTCTGAAAATGGCACGCGGGTGCCAAACAAGAACCACGAAAGTGCCAGTCACGTAAATCACAGATTACACGGCACTAATCCACTCACGAATGCGATTCAGGTAGGCATCCCAGACAGTCTCTACCACGGGAGAAAAAATGAGGCGCGGCATCAAATCGGAAGTCGTTATCTTCCCCCGTGAGGCGTTACTTTAATTTCGAACAATTTTGGCCACAACTTTCCAGTGACGAAAAGACGATCGCTCCTGGCGTCATAGGCAATGCCATTCAGGACAGCATTTGGATTCGCCAGTTCACGCTTGTCGATGATTCCGCTTAAGTCAATCCAGCCCAGGACCTTTCCGGTGCGCGGAGAGATGCGGATGATCTCGTCGCTTCCCCAGATGTTCGCGTAGATCTCGCCGTGAATGTATTCGAGCTCGTTCAGATTGTCGATTCCCTTCCCTGTCGCATCCACGACGTGGATGCGGCGGGTCTCGCGAAAGGACTTCGGATCGAGAAAGCGAAGGTATGACGTCCCGTCGCTCATAATCAATTGCAAGCGGTCGTGCGTGAGTCCCCACCCTCCGCCTTCGTATTCGAACGTCCGCAGCAATGAGAAGCTGAACCGGTCGTAAACAAACGCCTTGTGGGCCTTCCAGGTTAACTGTACGAGCGTGCTTCCCCAATCCGTGAGGCCCTCGCCAAAATACTCTTGGGAGATCGTCCTTCTGCAGAACACGGCCCGTGGATAAATCCACCATGCGCAATGATGACCTGCCGTTCAGTCCCGTGCTTTCGTACAGGCGGCCATCCAGATAGATCAGTCCTTGAGTGAATGCGTCGGGATCGTGCAGATAAGTGTGAATAATCTGATAAGTATCGGCTTGGTGTGGTGAGCGCGCAGGTATCGCAGTCGTCTGTCCGTGGAGCGTGGAAGTGGCGAGGACGCAGACAAGGAATATGCGCAGGCGGGAGCGGCGAGGCATGGAGGAGTCAGATTAAGTCAGAACGAGGATTGAGGCAAATAGGAATCCTTATTCACGGTGTTGTTTCAGCGCCTCAGTTCGTCAACCACTCCTGCGTCCGAGGTAGCTAATTTAGATGGTGCGAGCGAGGTGGACGTCAGCACGGGCGGCTGGGGAAAAACATTTTTTATTTTTCCAGGTAATAATCGACAGAGGTGACAACCCGAACAGTTTTCATGATGCTGGTATCGGGCGGGGAGTATCCCGGTTGCTCACTCTCGCCGCCGGCCTGATCTGCAGGCAAGATCGAAAAGACTCCCTGGTTAGCCTGACGAATCGACCCAACCTTGCTCCCCGAATCAGCGGCGAACCGGTCAGCAGCGGCGCGCGCGTTGCGAGTGGCTTCCGTGATCATGTCAGGCTTGATGGAGTTGAGGCCGGTAAACTTGTAGGTCAACGTCTCTCCCGGGTTGCCACCCAGCACAATTCCTTTTTGCAGCAGCAGGATGGTTTTTTGCGCGGCGGCCGCTACCTGATCGACGCGCGACGTGCGGACGGAAATCTGCTGTTCGACGATGTAGCGGTGTGGTGCGCGATTGCCTCCTCCGTATTCCTGCGCCTGCGTGTCAACAACACGGATGACACCGAGTTCGATTTCCGACGGTTGAATACCCTGATCGCCCAGAAACTGCATCACCGTTTTCTTGTCGGCCTCGGTTTTGGCGTAGAGTGCGGCGAGATCATCGCCGGCCTCTTTGTAGGTTAGCGGCCAGATTGCCAGATCGGATTTCACCTTGCGTTCGACCAGACCCTTGACTGATACATAGCGATCACTGAGACGAGTCGCCTTGATTTCGTCTCCCAGCACCCATCCGCCAATAATCAGACCCAGTGCAAGAAGAATTCCAAGAATCGCTGTCGCTCGAGACGTTTGATCGCCATCATTCATATGGGCACTCGCGGCACAGTATAGCGGAGTTAGGCCACCGGCTGAGACAGCCCCACGAGAAACGATTGCTTGCGCTGTTCAAGCCATGTCATCCATTCGCGGAGTCCGTCTCCGGCCAAGCAAGCAACTTTGACAACTTCCATTTCGGGGTGCACGCGGCGCGCGTTGGCAACTGCTGCGTCAACATCGAATGGCACGTATGGAAGTAGATCCGTCTTCGTGAGCACCATGAGTTCGGACTTGAAGAAGATGGAGGGATATTTCAACGGCTTGTCTTCGCCTTCGGTGACGCTGAGAAGGACGATTTTTGCGGTTTCACCCAGATCGTAGCTCGAGGGGCATACGAGGTTCCCTACGTTTTCGATGATGAGCACGTCGAGCTTTTCCATATCCCAGTCGGCAATGTGTTTTTCGATCATGCGCGCGTCCAGATGACAGGTGCCGCCCGTGATGATTTGTTTTACGGGATAGCCATAGCGCTTAAGCCGATTGGCGTCGTTTTCAGTCTGGAGATCACCGGTGAGCAAGGCGACGCGACTACCGCGCGGGAGAGCCTCTAATGTTCTTTCGAGCAGAGTGGTCTTGCCGGAGCCGGGTGAGCTGATGAGGTTCACGACGAACACGCGATTCTCACAAAAGCGTTCCCTCAATTCCGCCGCTACGCGCGCGTTTTCATTCAGGACTTTTCCTTCCAGCGGCACACGGTTCATCTTTCCACCTCCGTTTTTTACATTTCTGCGTTCGTCTTTTCTATTCCAGACTCGTCGATTTCGAGATATGCGAATTCGAGTTCGTCTCCGCTGATGATGCTGGCGCTCAGGCTCCCGCAGGCGGGGCATAACAACTCGTAATTCTTTACTTCGAATTCATGGTTGCAGTCGCGGCAGCGGCTGCGCGAGGCGCGGTACTCGATGTCGAGTTGCAGGCCCGCGAGAGGCGTGTCGATCGTCAGAGCCTCGAACGCGAAGCGCAGCGCGTCCGGATCAAGGCCAGCCAGTTCACCAACGCGGACGCCGACTTTGACCGGGCGGGATCCTGGGCGGCGGCGAGTTTCTGCAGCCACGCCGTCGAGGATCGAACTGGCGATTCCCATTTCGTGCATAAGGCTCTCAACAAATGCGCGGCAGTTGGTCGCCCGCCAGCATGTCCACGCAACGAGAAGTGCCAAGCTCGGTGCGGATGGTCACGATCGGCCATGCGGATTCGACCACCGCGCCAATGACCTGCGCATTCTTTCCCAGCGGATTGGCGCGCATGGCGCCCAACACGGCGTCAGCCGTTTCCGGCGCGACGATGGCAATGAGTTTGCCTTCGTTCGCAACGTAGAGCGGATCGAGCCCGAGCATTTCGCATGCGCCACGGACTTCCTCACGAATGGGGATCGCGCTCTCCTCGAGCTGGATTCCAATATTTGATTGCTCTGCGATTTCATTCAACGTACTCGAGACGCCACCGCGAGTTGGATCTCGCAGGCAGCGAATCGCTCCACTCTCGATGTTGGCGGCAGCTAACATAGCCGCGACCAGATTATGCAGGGAGGCGCTATCGCTTTCGACGGGACACTCAAATTCAAGTCCTTCGCGCTGCGCCAGAATGGCAATGCCATGCTCGCCGATCGAACCGCTGAGTAAAACCTTGTCGCCGGGGCGCGCGCGGTTCGCGGACAGCTCCAGATTATCGGGCACGAGTCCGATGCCGGTCGTGTTGATGAACAACTGGTCACCGCTTCCCTTCTCGACAACCTTGGTGTCTCCCGTGACGATCTCCACGCCGGCATCGTGTGCGGCTGCGCGCAACGACTCCACCACGCGACGCAACACGGCAATGGACAACCCCTCCTCGATGATGAAGGCGACGCTTAGAAAAAGCGGCTTGGCTCCCCCCATCGCGAGATCGTTGACGGTACCGTGGACGGCGAGGGAGCCTATGTCTCCCCCGGGGAAGAAAAGTGGCTTGACGACGAAGGAGTCGGTGGTAAACGCCAGCCGTACGCCTTTCACGTTGAGGATCGCCTGGTCGTCAAGGCGGGACAACACCGGATTGGCAAACGCTGGGAGAAAAATGGAGCGCGTCAGGTCAGCGCTGAGGCGGCCTCCGCTGCCGTGGCCCAGAACAATTGTGTCTTTTGCGGGCAGGGGCGCTGGGCAAGAGAGTTGCGCTAGCGAGTTCGTCTTTTCATCCATTCTTCTAAGTTCCCTGTTCTAGCTCCCAGAAAAACCGCGCTTCCGAAGCTCACTGAGAGCAGACAATTGAAGCCTGAGAACCGCCTCTATGGCGACGGTAGTTATAGTAGGCGGCACACGCCCCTTCCGACGAAACCATTGGGGCGCCCAAAGGATTCTGCGGCGTGCAGCGCATTCCAAACGCAGGGCAGTCGGTCGGCTTTTTAAGACCCTGCAGAACCTGCGCACTGATGCATTCCGCAGGCTCATCAACGTTTATGGAAGCAAGTCCAAAAAGGCGTGAGGCATCGTAATCGCCGTACTTATCCCGAATGCGGAGACCGCTGGCGGGAATTGTGCCGATACCCCGCCACTTCTGATCGGCAATTTCGAAAACATCTTTGATCACACGTTGCGCAGGCAAATTGCCCTGATAGTTCGTCGCGCGCACGTACTGGTTTTCCGCTCTTGCTTCGCCCTTTTCGAGTTGGCGAACCAGCATGAGGACGGCTTCCAAAAGATCAACAGGTTCGAAGCCGCCAACCACAATGGGAACGTGGAAATCGCGGGAGAGAATTTCGTATTCCCCGTAGCCCACTACGGTGCACACGTGGCCGGGCGCGATGAAGCCATTCACGAGACAATCCGGCGACGTCATCAGCGCTCGAATCGCAGGGGGAACGAGCACGTGCGAGACCAGCATGGAGAAGTTGCCGATCTTCTCCTGTTTCGCCTCCCAGACAGCCATGGCATTCGCGGGAGCGGTCGTCTCAAATCCGATGGCGAGGAATACCACTTTGCGATCCGCATTCTGTCGCGCGATCTTGAGCGCCTCGGTGGGCGAATAAACGACTCGCACGTCGCCGCCCTGGGCTTTCACGGTAAAGAGATCGGTGGCAGAGCCGGGGACGCGCAGCATATCGCCATAGGAAACAAGAATCACTTCGGGGCGCGTCGCAAGTTCAAGCGCCTTGTCGATCGTTTCGAGCGGAGTGACACACACGGGACAGCCCGGTCCGTGGACGAGTTCTATGTTCGCAGGCAGAAGCTCATCGAGACCGTAGCGCATGATGGTATGAGTCTGGCCGCCACAGATTTCCATGAGCACATGCTTATGCATTGGTCCCTGGCCGCCTACCGTGCGCGCGATCTCAGCGAGCAGGCGGCGGGCGATCGCTGCATCCCGGTATTCGTCCATGAATTTCATTGTGCGAAGGCTCCGGCTATCGCCAAGAACGGCGGCGACCTTCACTCTAAGCCGTAATAAACACCCACTCGGTGACGGACATCACAAGGCTAAGTGAGCGCCGGAACATCCGCTCCCTGAGGTGCGCAGAAAAAAAGATGACCTTGAACGGTGGTGGACGCAGAGGGACCGTCGGGTCGAAGCAGCTCTAGCGGGTTGGCTCGGGAGTGCTGTCCTCAGGCGGCAGTTCTTCTTCAAGTGTGCCCATTTCGGCCAGCAGTTGATAGGTCCGGTGGGCCTCTTCTTCATCAATCTTGCTGATCGCGAAGCCAACATGGACCAGCACATAGTCGCCCACCACCGCTTCGGGGACAAAATCGAGGCGAACCTGGCGGACGATCCCACCAAACTGCACACGCCCGGTGCGCGCGAAGCCCAAGTCTTCTTCTGTCAGGATCTTTCCCGGGATCGCGAGACACATAGCAGGGTTACTCCGAAGCCGAAGAGTCGGCCTCGCAATGGTTATCGCGCCTCTGGAACGCTTCTGCTGTGATTGGCGTCACGACCCGATGTGAGCCTTGGAGAGAAAAGAAAAAAGCCGCCCAAAGGTGGCTTTTCTGCAGTTCGTGGTGGCTCCGGCTTATGACCGGGGAGGGGGCACGCTGCCCGACGGCGGAGTGCTGGGGTTCGTGGACGGACTTGGGTCCGAAGGATTTGTCGTAGAGGGAACGGTTGTTGGCGGTGTGTTCGACGGATTCGTGCCGTTCGGAGACGTGCCGGATGGGTTCGTCGAACCCGGTGTCTCATTCGGCGATCCCGGTTGGGGAGTCGTGTTCGGGGTAGTTGCGGCCGGATTGTTCGGAGTTCCGGGTGTCGAGGCTCCCGGCTCGGAATTGGGGTTCGGAGTCGTATCCGGTGGAGCAGTGCCCGGCCTCGGGGTCGTCGCTCCCGGAGTTGGGCTCTGGCTTTGGCCGGACGGAGAAGCAGCACCCGGATTGGTAGTGGTTGTTCCGCCTTGGCCGGGTGCACTTGAGCCGCTTCCCGCCGTCTGGGCCACAGCCCATGAGCCACACGCTAGCACTGCTGACAATATCGCGATTCTCGTTCTCATTTTCAAAAATCCTCCGATCTCTGACCGATGCACCATTGTGCAAATCGCGACGAAAGAGCGGTATCGGGGATCACCCGTCGATTTGGGACGGAATCGTCGTATCGCGAAGGATCGCTAATCAGCGAACACCATTTGGCCGGGTGCCGTACCGGTGGAAAAAGGCGAATTCAAAATGACTGTGGGCTGACCGGAATTCTGATCGTAGGTATAGGCAGAAATGCCGTTTGCGTTCTGGTCTCCGATGAAAAGGAAGCTACCCTTGGTATCGATGAGCGCAAAAAGGCCGCCGGCCACTACGCTGAAAGGCGATCCGTTGACGGCTGTCAGCTGTCCATCCGTCGATCCAGTCTGCGAATTAATCTCGAAACACCATACGCTGTAATTGGAACCTGGGGTCGTCGCGTACAGGAAATTTCCCTCCGTATCGATGACCAATGTGCTCGGCCCCGAGCCCACATTGGAAGTGAAGGGCGAGCCGGGGATCGGAGAAAGAACCCCGGTAGTGGTGTTGATATTAAAGCCCGAGATATTGCCGATCGCGGTGGACTGAGTGTTTACCGCAGAAGTATTGGCGACATAGAGGTGCTGTCCGCTGCGATCGACGACCAGGGCACTGGCACCCTTGCCGGAGGTGAAGGGCGACCCCGCGACCGGACAGAGAAGGACTCCGCAAACCGTCGAAGTCGTGTCGAAGACGAAAGCGGTGACAGTGCCAATTCGGGGGTTGGACGCATATACCAGATTGCCGGAGGCTGGCATGACGATCTCGGTAGGGGTGTCGTATGCGAAAAAAGGCGAACCAGTAACTTGTGTGAGGACGCCGCTGCTGGTATCGATGGAAAAAACGGAAACGCTGTCCGATAAACTGCTGTTGGTGACCAGCAGATACTTGCCGGATGGATCGATAATCGCGGCATGAGGACTGGTGCCGCCCGTGGGAATCGCAGCTGCGCCGGGGGTTAGAGTTCCATCGGCGGCCACATTGAAAGTCGAGATCGTATTTGCCTGGGAATTCGCCACGTAAAGGTATTTATTGGACAAAAGAGCCAAGCCACTCGGCGAGGTCCCCGTAGCTTGAGGCGTTTGCGCTCCGACGGTGATCGACCCGGTTAAACTGTTAATTTGCAGCAGGGCGACGGAACCCAGAGTGGGCAGCGTCACATAAGCATTGTGGGTAGACCCGAACTGCGGAAGCTTCCCGCTACCGCAAGAAAACAGAGACACGGCCAGAAAAACAAGAACAAGAATGGCACCCATCCCGCCAACCCATTTCAGATCCAGCACGGCGCGCGCCGTCCTCAAAACGCTCATGTGCAAAGCTGCTCCTTAATATCGATTGTGAAGCGCGGAGTTGAAACTACTATCGTGCACGAGAAAGCCCGACTCCGCAACTGCTGGAAGCCAGCGACTACAGAGTCTAAGCCCAAAGCATCGGATTTTCCGGGCTGCGATCCGAGGCCTTTAGCCATTAGATGCGCGCAAAACCGAACCAGAAAGAAGTCATTCGCTCCCACATCACCCCGACCGCCAACCGCATCCCAACCAGCAACCCAGGATCGATTTAGACTATTGTGGTCTAATCGAGATTAAAAGTGATCGACATTCATTGCCACATTTTGCCGGAGGTGGACGACGGTCCAAAGTCCTGGGACACAGCGGTCGAAATGTGCCGGATGGCGGCCGCCGACGGCATTACGCACACGGTCGCAACTCCGCATGCCAACAACCGCTATGCCTACGACCGTCCCTATCTTTTGGGCTTGATCGATCAACTGCGTGAGCGAGTGGGGCCCGTGCCGCAACTCAGCCTGGGCTGCGATTTTCATCTCTCATTCGAAAACCTGGAGCGGGTGCTCGAACGGCCGCACGACTACACCATCGGCGAGACGAATTATCTGCTGGTCGAACTGAGCAATTACAGTATTCCGACGCAACTGGCCGACTGTTTCACGCGGCTGGGCGATCGCGGCCTTACGCCGATATTGACGCATCCGGAGCGAAACCCGATTCTGCAGCAGACGCCGCAGCGGGTGCTGGAATATGCGGATCAGGGCTGCCTGATTCAAGTGACGGCTTCGTCGCTCACCGGATTCTGGGGAGAACGTCCTGAGATCGTTGCTCGCTGGCTGCTGGATCGCTCCGCCGTGCACATTTTGGCGAGCGACGCGCATGAGACGCGGCGCCGCGTTCCAATCATGTCGGAGGCCCGCAAGGTTGCGGTGCAGATTGTGGGAGCCGAATATGCCGAGGCACTGGTAGAAGGAAACCCCGGGGCCGTCGTGCAGGGACAGCCGGTTCCCTATTGTCCGCGTCCGGTGATGTAGTCAATCAGCTATTGCTGCTGGGGGACATTTTCGGCCGGGGGATCTTTCGGAGCGGCCCTCGGACGGCCTGCCGTGGAAGTCATGGCGCTTTCAGGATTGAGCAGGTGATCATGGCTGGGCCCCAATCCGAGTTTGATCAAAGCTCTGGAATCGGGTGTCGTTTTCGACTGCCATCCCTGATCGGCCTGATAGCGCTGCATAGCCGCCTGCGTAGCAGCGTCCCACGTTCCCGAAGGCTCTCCGCCCATGTAGTGCTCGCGAATCAGGGCTTCCTGAATGGCGCGAGCTCGGTCTGAGTCGATCACCTGCTGGCCCTTCTTCTTGGCGGACTTTGAAGATTTGCTACTCTTCTTTTTCGATCTCGCTTTAGCGCCTGAGCCGGTAGTCTTTGTCGCTTGCGTTGACGCGTGAGATGAGTGGCGTTTGGTCGTCGTGTGTTCAGTCGCGTGTGTCGTCGCCGACTGCTTCGTCTTTGCTTTGGATGTCGCGGAAGTGTGCGTGGACTTCTTGGGCTCGGTTGAGGTTTCGGTCTGCGCTGCGGCAATGCTTAGGATGGCCATACACATGAAGCAGAAGAGCCACGCCTGCCGCCAATACCGTGTTTTATAGAAAGCGCGCATCTTTAAGATCGTTGATCCAGCAACTGAAATCGTTTCACCGTGCCGTTTCCCCACACAAAAAATCGGCGAGACCGGCTTACCTATCGTCCCTGAAATGAAGACGGTATGCCAGTCTCGCCGGATTCACACCGGTTACGGAAGTGTCCCCGCCAGGAAGATCGTTCCATCCTGTGCCCGTGCACCGCGAGGACGCACGAGGAATACGACGTCCTGCCCGCTCTTCAGCGACGATTCAATTTTCGAGAAGTCATCCGGACTGTTAACGGGTTGCTTGTTGACTTCAAGGATCACGTCGCCGCGATTCAATCCAAGATCCTCGGCGAAAGAGCCCTGCTTCACGTCCTGCACGATGACACCCTTGCCGGCAGGAATATTAAGACGGTCGGCGAGGTCGCTCGTGACGCCCCGAACCGTGATGCCGAACTTGCTGGCTTTCGGTTCTTCTCCGCCCTGGTTTTCATCTTCCTCACCCAGGCGGGATGCAAAAAGCTTGGACCGATCAGCGATCGTGACCGTCGTTTCTTCTTTCTTGCCGTTACGAACAAAGGTCAGCTTTGCCTTGGAACCCGGCTTACGCGAAGCAATGTCAGCGACCAGATCGTCGCCGTTTTTCAACTCTTTGCCATCGACGGAGGTGATCGTATCGCCAATCTTCAGGCCGGCCGAGTCAGCAGGACTACCCGAAACAACGTTGGAAACGGTTACGCCCGCTCCGTAGATGTGGGCAATCGCCGGATTCGGCTGGGCTGCGAACTCGATACCGATCGAGCCGCGAGCCACGCGGTGCTCTGGTCCAATCAACTGGTTATAAACCACAGCAACCGTATTCGAAGGCATCGCAAAACCGACACCCGCGTACGAACTGGTTTCGGTGAGGATTGCGGTGTTGATGCCGATGACTTCCCCCGCCATGTTCACTAGCGGTCCGCCCGAATTTCCAGGGTTAATGGCCGCATCAGTTTGAATGAAGGATTGGAACTGGCGCTGCGGCACGATGTTACGGCCCTTCGCCGAAACGATGCCCGCCGTCACGGTTTCCTGCAATCCGAACGGGCTGCCGATAGCCAGGACCCAATCGCCAACCTGCATGCCGTCGGAGTTGCCGATTTTGGCGGCCGGCAACGGATGGTCGACTTCGATTTTAATCACGGCAAGGTCAGTCTCCTGGTCCATTCCGATCAACTTGGCGTCGTGCCCGGGCGTTCCCTCGGGCTCACCCTCCAGCTTCACGCGAATGCGATCGGCCTTTTCGACGACGTGACGGTTGGTAACGATGTAACCCTTGGGGTCAACGATCACACCGGAGCCAAGGGAGCGCTGGCGAATCGTGCCGCCATCAGGCCCATTCTGGCCACCGAAAAACTTGTCAAAGAAATCCTGGAACGGGCTGTCGTCGCCGCCACCCTGATCACCCTGGTCCGGGTCGGGTTGGACCGAACGGCCCCCGCGGCGGTGTGGATTCTTGATCGTGGACTCGGTATTGATGTTGACAACGCTCGGCTCCAGTTGCTTCGAAATCTGGGAAAAAGTGTTCGAAAGCTGTTGCGGCGCTGGAATCGTCAAGGGAGTGGCATCGGACTTCTGCCCTTCCTTTCCCTTCACGCCATAAGAAATCACGGTACCGATAAGAATCCCGACCGTGAGCGTGGCCAAAATCGTAAGAGTGTATGCCCAGCGGTTGGCTTTGAGGCGCACCCAAAAGGCGCCTTCGCTCGAATCCATTTGTTCCTCCTAGGACTGCGTAAACGCTAATTATACCTTTGCCTGCGCGCGGGAACCTATTCCCGGACTGCCTATCCATTAGACGCATAAAACAGCCATGGAGTTCAAACGATCGACTTAGCCGGTCACAGTTTCAGCGTCAGCAGGGCCAGGAAGACTCCGGTGTATCCGGCGATTACAAGCAGGACGAATAAGCCGGTCACATTCAGGATGTTAAAGATACCCCAAGGCTTCGCGACCACTCCCAACGCCAGTTGCCAGAGGCCGAACCCGCTCACAAGAGCGCAGAGAGGCACCACTACGAACCCGATAAATCGCCAAATGCCCGCGCGCGGAAAAACAATTAAAAACGTCACAGCGGGCAGAAAAGCCAGCGCTGGAATAAGAGCGAGCGGTGCGGCGATCAGAAAGGCGTGCTCGCGCTCTTTGGCGGTCAAGTTCATCGGAGAGCCCGCGGCTCACTTCGCCTCGTAAACCGTCTTTCCGCCCACCACGGTTCGCAGGACTTTCGTCTCCAGAATTTTCGGCGGCGGGGCGGCCGTAATGTCGCGGTCCAGTACAACAAAGTCCGCCAGCATGCCCGGATCGAGTTTCCCCTTCTGTTTCTCGGCGAACTCCGCAAAAGCCGCCCCGGTCGTATATGCAGCGATTGCCTGCTCCGCCGTCAATTTCTGGCCGGGATAAGTCTTTTTTCCGTCCTCGCTCATACGAGTGACAGCCGAATACACTCCGCGGAATGGAGTAACGGGTTCGACGGGGTAGTCGGTGCCGAAAGCGAGGACCACTCCATGGCTGAGGAACTCGGCCCAGGCATAAGACGTTTCAGCGCGTTTGGCACCCAAGCGCGACTCGGCCCAGTTCATGTCGGTGAGCAGATGGTTTGGTTGCATGGACGCGATGACCTTGAGTTCCTTGTAGCGCTGAACTTGTTGCGGCGTGGTCACCTGCCCGTGCTCGATGCGCAAGCGGAAGTCCGTGCTGCCGTCAACTGCCTTCACTTTCGCTTCCTTCGCAGCTTTTTCTGCCTCAGCGAATGCGTCCAGAGCCATTTGCACTCCCTTGTCGCCGATAGCGTGGAATCCAATCTGGTAGCCTGCGAAGACACGGTCGCGGGTCATCGCGTTTAACTTGTCGGGCCCGTACTGCGGAATGCCGCTATTTCCCGGATCGTCGCTATAGGGCGCGAGCAAAGCAGCAGTCTTCGAGCCGAGCGAGCCATCCATGAAGCCCTTGAGCATGCCAGTGTGGAGCATGTTGTCGCTGGCGGGATGCGAGTCGCGCTTGCGATTCAGTTCCTCGATTGTCTCGTCGAAGGGCAACCACTCGGAAATTCGCGCCGTCAGTTTTCCTTCCCTTTCGAGTTCCTCGTAAATCTGAAAATCCTCCCACTGCGAGTAATCCTGAGCGGAGGTAATGCCGTGACTAGCCAGGTCGGCGAAAGCAAGTTCAATGGCGTGGCGGCGTTTTTCATGCGTCGGCTTTGGAATGACGGCGCGCACGAAATCACATGCCTTCTCGCGCAGAATGCCGGTCGGCGTGCCGCTATCGTCGCGGTCAATCTTTCCGCCTTCGGGATCTTTCGTGGCGACGGTTACACTTGCCAATTGCAAAGCACGCGTGTTGGCAACGCAGATGTGACCATCGACGCGGCCCAGGTACACGGGATGATTACCGCTCACTTCATCGAGATCCCATCGTGTGGGCAGAACTTTGACAGGCCAGATCGTCTCATCCCAGCCTCCGCCAACGACCCACTCCCCGGTCCCAGCGGCGTTGACCTTCGCGTGCAGGCGCTCGCGGAATTCGTCCAGCGTTTTTACGCCCACCATATCGACATTCGTCTTCTCAAGTCCCGCGCTGGCAAGATGCAAGTGAGCGTCGTTGAAGCCGGGCATCACGAAGTGACCGCCGAGATCCACGAGCTTGGTCTCCGGTCCCTTGCGCTTCATGATTTCGTCCCGCGTGCCCACCGCGAGGATGCGATCACCACGAAGGGCAATGGCCTCGGCACGTTTTGTGGAACCCAGGGAGGACGAGCCCAGCATGTCGCCGGTGTAGATGTTGGCGTGGGTGAAAATTACGTCAGCTTTCGGCTGCGGCGCGATCGTTTGCGCCCAAGCCACCGAGGTCAGCGCGCAGAGCAGAATCAGAGTTTGGGTCATGGCTTTCCGGTCACTTCTTCGATTACTCGCCTACACCAGACAGTGCAAGCATTGTAAGCAGAATGCGGCGCAGGCCGAGATCGCGTCCATTGCAGTCGAACCATTCTTGCAACGTGTGGGCCCCCCCCCCGGAACCGCCGCCGCCAATGGCAATGGCTTCTCGCCCAAGCGAAAGCGGGATATTGGCATCGGTCGAAGCACGCTGCACCTGCGCCGCGTTGCCGAGCTGGGCATCTACGGCGCGAATGATCTTCAGCAGGCGCGCATCGGGAGCCAGTTCACCTGCCGGACGGTTGCCGATCTCTACGACTTCGACTTGCACGGCCTGCATTTTGCGCACGGAGCGCGCGAGCGCAGGCTGATTTTCGGCATCAACGGCGTGATCCAACGCAATGCGCAACGACCGCTCCAGACGATCGATCTCCACCATGGAAGTGGAACGCAGGTCAACCCGCATGCTGGCGGATTCAGGAATGGAATTCACCGATGTTCCCCCACGAATCACACCGATGTTGAAGGTCGTCTTCGGAGATGTCGGAACGGGCGTTTCGCTAAGCGTCTGAATCGCCCGCGCAAGAGCGATGATCGGACTGGGCGCGCCGAAATCGCTCCAGGAATGTCCGCCCGGGCCGCGGGCGATCACCTCGAAGCGCCGGCTGCCCAAGGCTTCGGCCACCACTGTGTCTGACCCGGCGCCGTCGACGATCACGCTGTAAGCAATCGAGTCGCGCCAGCGCGGAGTCTGAAAAACGTGCCGCATGCCGCGTAGATCGCCCTCCCCTTCTTCGCCCACATTGCCGATAAAAACGAACGGCAGACCGTGCGTTATCCGCGAACTGTTGAGCACAGTGGCCACAGCCAGCATGGCCACGATCCCTGCGCCATTGTCGGAAACGCCCGGACCGTACAAGCGACTGCCCTGCTGCCGGATATTCAGCGGCGTGGTCGCGGGAAAAACGGTATCAATGTGGGCACTGAGGGAAACGAAGCGGCTCCCATACCCCGGACGAACCCCGAATACGTTGCCGACCTCATCCACTTCCACATCGTTGAGCCCGATCTGGCGAAAACGGTCGGCCAGCCACGCTCCACGTGCCGCCTCGCCAAACGGAGGCGCAGCGATGCGCGAAGCTTCCATTTGCCATTGCGCAAACTGCGATTCCTCAAAACGAAATCGGCTGAAGGCCGAACGGACTTCGGGCAGTCCGGCAAGCCGCGCCACTTCCTGCTGTACCGACGGGTATACCTCGGAAGCTGCTGGGGGAGTTCGCTCCATGGTTCCCGCCTATCTTATAACGAGGGCGCGAACAGAACAGGAGTGCGAGCGACGAGTAAGGCGGAAGGGCTGATCTGACGATGCACTACGGCTGTAAATAAAGACTCCTGTTAGGGCGTCGCTTTGGCAACGCCGTCCGAAGATGGCCTATTCCGATCATCGCAACCGATCCTGTTATGAGCTGTAAATTGCTAAAAATAAACGTGTTGTTTTACTTGAATTTTCAAGAACACTTAGGTTCTACACCTGAGTAGCACTTGACTGCCTGCGCTGCCTGCCTTTGAATGAAGTCCTGACTCCCCAAGCGAAAGTTCAAATTTTACTTAGGGGGTCCTATGTCCATGAAGAAACCAGCCGCGCGAGAATCCATTGCTACCCCGCGCGACTTGAGCCGGGCACTTAAGACGGCGCCTCCTGGCGCGTGGGTTGCGCTGTCCCAGGATAAAGCTCGTATTGTCGGAACCGGTCTGTCGCCTCAGGCAGCCACCTATCAGGCTCACCTTCGCGGAGAATCTTCTCCCGTGCTGATCCAGATGCCATTGGAAGACGACGAGATCGCGGCCGGAGTTCGATAGGCCATTTCATTTCGCTTCAAGGGTTCTTGGCCATACATCTCCGCCGACTTCCCGGTCCGATAAGCCTTCCCACTCCTGCCCAGCCGGGTCGAGTCTATTTTGATAAACTTTGTTCGCGATTTCAGACGGATCTCGCAGTCATTCCCATCCCGTAGAGGCTGTCATGAATAACAAAGTTATCAAGATCGTCGGCATCGTTATCGCGGTGGTCATCGTGATTGCCATTGCTCTCCCGTTCCTTATCAATGTCAACAGTTTCCGTCCGGAGATTGAATCGAACCTCAGCTCTGCGCTGGGACGGGCAGTAAAAGTCGGCAACCTGAGTCTGAGCATTTTTTCCGGCAGCGTGGAGGCAAATGACCTCTCGATCGCCGACGACCCCAAGTTCAGCAACACTTCGTTTATCCAGGCAAAATCGCTGAAGGTCGGCGTTGAACTGATGCCGCTGATTTTCAGCAAGCAGCTGAATGTAACGCATCTGGTCATCGAGAAGCCGGAAATCACGATTCTGCGCGACCGTGATGGAATCTGGAATTTTTCCTCGCTCGGAAATCATGCGCAACAACCAGCAGCGACTCCGGAGAAAAAGGGCAGTGCGGCGGGGAACCAGAACCTCAGTGTCGGCAAATTGGAGATCAGCGACGGAACGATCTCTGTCGGCTCGGTCCCTGCGCGCCGTAAACCGATTGTGTATGACAAGGTGAACATTTCGGTTAAGGATTTTTCGTTTACAAGCTCATTCCCCGTCTCCGTCTCCGCGCAGCTCCCCGGCGGCGGCTCGCTGAAGATCGACGGCAACGCCGGCCCCGTTGGTCCGACCGATGCCTCTCTTACACCGGTTAAAGCCAAGGTCGAACTTAAGAAGCTGGATCTTTCGCAATCCGCGCTCGTTAACCCGGAAATGGGCATCGCAGGATCGGCCGATTTCGATGGCACGCTGGACTCCGACGGGCACGATGCCAAGGCCGATGGAACGCTGAAAGCGACTGGATTCAAGCTGGTTGCCAAGGGCTCTCCCTCGTCGACTCCGGTTCAGGTGATCTTTGCTGTCGACCATAATCTGCAGGCATTAACAGGAAAGCTCACTCAGGGCAACGTCACGATCGGCAAAGCATTGGCTAAACTCACCGGCACTTACGACATGCACGGGGAAACAACCTCGATCAACATGAAACTCGACGGACAATCCATGCCGGTCGACGACCTTGAAGGCATACTTCCCGCGGTGGGCGTGACTCTGCCAACCGGCTCGAAGCTCAAGGGCGGAACGCTTGCCATAAACCTCGATGCGGTGGGCCCGGTCGACAAGGTCGTCGCAACCGGATCGGTCCGTATGAGTAACAGCGCGCTTGCGGGTTTCAGTCTGGCATCGAAACTGTCCGCGATCCCCGGGCTTGGCGGCAAGTCCGGTAGCGATACCGAAATCCAAAACCTGAGCGCTGACGTCCGCTATGCGCCGGATGGAACGCGGCTGGACAAAATCAATGTAAACGTTCCATCGCTTGCGACGGTCACCGGCGCGGGCACCGTCAGCCCAAGCAACGCGCTCGATTTCAAGCTGGTCGCGAATCTTGCCGGCTCCGTTGGCGGAGGACTCACAAAGGCTGTCGGCCATGGATCGGGCGGCATCCCTGTGAATGTGGGGGGAACAACCTCAAATCCAACCTTCACGCCCGACATGAAAGGACTAGTCGGCAATCAGATCAAGAGTATCGTGCCCAGCAAATCGCTTGGGAAAGTGGGCGGCTTGTTCGGAAAGAAGAAGACCTAGGATGTCGCCCTCGAAACCAGTAACCCGGCGCGAATCCGGAGAGCATGTTCAAACTTCTTAAGCTCTCTCGATGGCCGTGGCTTACCCTTTTGTGGATTGCCGCTGCGGCCTCCGTTGTCGGCATGGCGATGGTTCTTCCCGTAGGTTGGGACCTCGACGTATACCGCCAATCGGTGAAGGATTTGCGAGAAGGCTTGGACCCGTACGTCGTCGGCCCCGCACGAGCGATGACGAAGAATACGGCAACGGGCCCGCACTACTTCTTTGTGTGGCCGCCTATCATATTGAAGCTGTTCAAGCTGGCGACTTCTATCCCCGCGCTCCCCGGATTGGTTTTGTATTGGCTAATCTACGCCGCCGGCTTTGGAGCCCAACTTTGGGCGGGCTTTCAACTGGCCTCAACGGCCGAACAACGCGCTCTGCGCTACTTCCTGCCTCTGGTCACTTTCTTTCCGGCCTTCATGCCGAATGAAGTGATCCTCTGCGGAAACCTGGCGATTCCAATGTATGGCGCCGCCATGGCGGCAAGCATTCCGGGCTGGAAAACGAACCGCTGGGGATGGTTTTACTTCGCGGTGCTGGCAGGATCCCTGATAAAACCGCCATTCCTCGTCTTGCTGGCGATTCCTTTGCTCGCAGGCAGGGGGCAAATACTAAAATCGGCCATCGTGGGCACACTCGGAGTCGCTTTGTTTGGAGTTCAGAGATTTATCTGGCCAGAAGAATTTGCGGAATACCTGCGCATTGTGAAGCTTGAAAGCCTCATGGGAAACAGCGCCGGACACTCCTGGTCGTTCGGCTTCAGCGCGGCCGGAGTTCTGGCTTCTGCCCTGCAGGCAATGGGCAAACCGTATCAATTGCCCGGCACGATTTTTTTTCTCGCGTATTGGAGCCTGCTGTTCGCAACGCTTGTTTACTTCGGTTGGCGCCTGTATTCAGAGGAAGGGATCGCAAGCGACACGTGGATGACTGTGTTATGGCTTGGGACTCTCTTGTTGAGTCCGCGTATACTACAGTACGATGCAATGCCGGCAACGGTCGCAATGTTTCTGCTGGCGATTCGCGGATGGAAGGACGCGGTCGGACGATGGATTGTAATCGCCGGGTTGGCTGGCGCCATCGCGGCATTACTGGCCAATCAGGACGGATTGGAAATTTCCCTGGCCATGTGGGCCCTTCTGATAGCAGGAATCCTCGGGCTTCGCGCAGAGGCTCAACAAGTACGAGCAAATCATCTGGGGCCTGCGTTTCAAAAAGAGTCGGTTCGCGCATAGTAAGCGCGGGTTCCACGCATCCAACAGAAATAGCCTTTCAAATTAAATCGGCCGGAATGCAGATTTGTAGTAAGCGCTAAGCGCGGACCGGCCGGCGAATAAGCATCCGGAGAACAGATTGCCTTTGTGCACGTCACCGACGGGTCCGCGCGTGGTCGGACCGGCAGATCACAGCGTAAAGTTCTCGATCGTGATCCCAACGTACAACGAGAGTGAAAACATTGCGGACATGATCGCTCTCCTGAGCAAGGAACTCGCTACCTCGGTTGGCGACTCCTACGAGATCATCGTCGTGGATGACGACAGCCCGGATCGCACCTGGGAGATTGTCGCAGCGCTCGGTGAGTCTGACCCCAGAATCATCGCGGTGCGCCGCACACAAGAACGCGGACTGGCAACCGCCGTGGTTCGCGGCTTTCAAGTATCTCGCGGCGACGTGCTGGGCGTGATCGACGGCGACCTGCAACATCCGCCGGAAGTCGTCTGTGCCCTATGGGCAAAAATGAATGCGGGCTCCGATGTGGTCGTCGCCAGCCGCTATGTCGAAGGCGCGGGCGTGGGAGATTGGAGTCTCTTGCGGCAGGGGGTATCGCGCGTGGCGCGCCTGATCGCGTGGTTGTTGCTGCCCGGCGTGCTCGGCCAGATCACAGACCCCATGAGCGGCTGTTTCATGGTGAAGCGTTCCGTCGTGATCGGCGTCCCGCTAAACCCGGTCGGCTACAGGACGCTGGTGGAAGTGTTGGGTCGAACGCAGCCAACCGCTGTGAGCGAGGTCGGATATAGTTTCAATCCTCGCAGCAAAGGTCGCAGCAAAGCGAATCTTGGAATTTGTTGGGACGATTTTATCCACCTGGTCAAGTTGCGATTCCGGCCGCATGAACCGACTCCTGAGCCGCATTAAACGGACTCTCAGGCTCGACGGTTTTTCCGATTCAGCGCATCGCAGGCACAGCCGATCGTCGGGAATTGGCCGATAACATTTCCATGCCATGCAGGATGGCGGTAATTACATTCTCATCGCCGATGACCGTGTTGATCATCATGTGATAAAGACTCGGGGTCGGCCAGTCGGCATTGAAGTAATACTTCACGTATGCGATCCGCTCTTTGTCCACGTTCTCCACCAGATCCTCGGCTTCTTCCTGGCTCTTGCCGAGCGCGATCATGCGGCGAACTTTTTCATCGTACGGAGCATACGTAAATACGCGAAACGTATCTTCGCGGTCACGGAGGAAATACGGCGCACCCCTGCCGACAATTACCGCCTTTCCCTCGGCGGCAATGTTGCCGGTGATCTCTTCCATCATCGCTACCATACGATCGGTATCGAACGCGCGCGAGTCGGCCATTGGCAAGCGGCGCTCATAGCTTCCCCGCCAGAACGCCTTCGCTAGCCGGTAGAAGCGGCTGTCGACACGCTCATCGCATAAGGCGACCGCCTCTTCCGCAACCTGCGCGCGCTTCGCAATTTCACAAGTCAGTTGCTGGTCCCAGAGCTTCCAGCCCAGACGGTGCGCGAGTTCCGCGGCAATACCACCGCCCCCGCTGCCGAATTCGCGCTCCATCGTGATAATCCGAAACATGGCGACCTCCTTTCATCGATTGCGCTCAACCTGGCGCCGCGCATTCTCAGTGCACAACCATACCGCCGGGCTTCGATTTCTTAATGAGTAAGACAAACGGAACCAAACACATGATGACCACACCGAGAAGCCAGAAGTTATCGATATAAGCGAGCATGGTCGACTGCTGGATGATGTTTCCCTGCAGCATGGCATAGGCGTGCTGCGATGCGGTTCCCCCGCCAGTTCCGGGTCCGGAACCGTTGTGGCTGAATGTGTTCGTTAATCCTCGCAGCGCGGAACGAAATTGCGGATTAGCCGCGCTCAGGTTCTCCGAGAGCCGCACCTGGTGGAATTGCGCGCGCCGGGCCAGCATGGTCGTCACAAATGAGATGCCCACACTCCCGCCGATGTTACGCGCCAGGTTCATCAGACCTGAGGCCGCATTGTTCTTGTCGCGAGGTAGGTTGGCATAGGCCGCCGTGTTGATTGGCACGAACAGGAACGCCATACCGATCGCCTGGTAGACGCGCGCCATCATCACCGTCTTGAAATCCACATTCAGATCAAACGTCGTCATATGGAACAGAGAAAGCGAGAGCGTAGTGAGCCCGAACATCAGCAGCCAGCGAGGGCTGTAACGCGAAAGCAAAAACCCCACGATGGGCATGGCGACCATGATCGCGAAACCACCTGGCGAGAGCGCCATCCCTGAGCGTTCGGCAGTGTAGCCCAACAACGTCTGCATGTACAGGGGCAGCATTAATGTGCTGCCCAGCAGGGCAAAGCCAAGCATGAACATCAGAAAGTTGGCGGCAGCGAAACTGCGCTCGCGGAACAAATGCAGATCTATGATCGGATCCTTCTGATACCACTCCCAGATCACCACCCAGAGCAATGCAGCCGCCGAGATCGAGGCGAGGATCACGATCATGTTGGATTCGAACCAGTCTTCGCGCTGGCCCTTATCGAGAACCACCTGCAACGTACCCAACCCCACCGCTACCAGTCCCAGCCCGATGTAATCGATGTGAGTCTCGCTCAGCTTGCGGCGCTTGAAATAAGGAGGGTCCTGGATCAGACGCGACGTTAATAAGAGAGAGAGAATTCCTACCGGGATGTTGACGAAAAAAATCCAGCGCCAACTGAAGTTATCCGTAATCCATCCGCCAAGAGTCGGCCCGATGGCGGGAGCCATGACGACGGCGATCCCATAGACCGCGAATGCCATGCCGCGTTTGGCGGGTGGAAATGTGTCCGCCAGAATCGCCTGCTCGCTCGGCTGTAAGCCTCCGCCGCCAGCACCTTGCAGAACGCGGAAGAAGATCAGCATGGGAAGATTCGGAGCAAATCCGCAAAGGAATGAGCTGATCGTGAAGAGCGCGACACACCCCATGTAGAAATGCTTGCGCCCCACAATCGAAGAAAGCCAGCCGCTTAAGGGCAGAACGATCGCGTTGGAAACCAGATAAGACGTCAGCACCCAGGTGCTTTCATCCTGCCCCGCGGACAGGCTGCCGGCGATATGCGGCAGCGCGACATTCGCGATGCTCGTGTCCAGAACCTCCATGAACGTCGCGAGCGTGACGGCCAGCGCGATGATCCACGGATTGACCGCGGGGCGCCAGGCTTCGGCGTCGTTCATGGTGATGGTTGCTGCACTCATGATCTAGACAATCCCTGGTTTCCTTCGTAGGTCTGCGGTTAGCCCCACGCTTCGGCTCCGGAGCAGTTGCAATCGCGCGCGGACCGTGACCCCCATCCCCACTATTTGATCCAGACCTTCGGTTCCACCGACATGCCCGGGCGCAGTTCGTGCCCTTTCAGTTCGCCGGATTCGAAGACAATCTTCACCGGAATCCGCTGGACCACCTTCACATAGTTGCCGGTCGCGTTTTCCGGAGGCAGCAGGCTGAAGCGGGCACCACTGGCGCCGGCAATCGAATCCACGTGCCCTTTATAAGTTTTGCCGTTGGCATCAACTTCAATATCCGCCCTTTGGCCGGGCTTCATCAGCTTGAGTTGCGTTTCCTTGAAGTTCGCCGTGACCCAGAGATCATCGAGCGGAATGATCTTCATCATCTCCTGCCCCGCCTGAACGTTCTGACCAACCTCTACCGTACGATTGCTGACCATGCCGGCGACGGGCGCCGTGATCTTCGTGTACTGCAGGTTGAGTTGCGCCTGATCCAGTTGAGCTTTTTTCTGTTCTGCGTTCGCCTGCGCGGAAGCCGCACGGGAACGTATCGCCTGCATCGTCTGAGGAGCGGTCTGAGCCGTACGGAGGTCGGCATTCGTCTGCAGCAACTTCCCCTGCGCCTGTTCGATTTGTGCATTAGCAGCGTCGGCGCTCGCGCGAGCGGCTTCGACAGTAGCGGCGCTGGCCTGCGCGCTCGCCACGGCCTGATCGTATTGCTGCTGCGAAATTTCCTGCTTGTCGATCAGTTGCTGATAGCGTGCGAGATCGTTCTGGGCTTTGACGTTATTGGCTTCAGCCTCCGCTACCTGAGCTTTGCCTGCTGCGAACTGCTGGCGCGCCGCCGCGATCCCGGCCTTGGCATTGGCAACGCCTGCCTGAGCACTGGCAACCTGGCTGGACGTGTTTACGCTTGTGATCGGCACATTGATGCCGGAAACAGAAGCTTGCGCCTGTGCGTCGGCATATTGAGCTCGCGCCTGCTCGACAGCGACCTGATAGTCGGCAGGGTCGATCTCGACCAGCACGGTCCCCTTCTCGACATACTGGTTGTCGTCAACATTGAGCTTGATTACGTGGCCGCTGACCCGAGCGCTCACCGAGTTCACATGTCCGTCAATCTGCGCGTCGTCGGTTGAATCGTAACTGGAGAAGTAGTGCCAGGCAAAGAGTCCGCCCACCAGCAACACAATCGCGACCAGTCCAATGCCCAGCCGGGCGCGCTTACTTCCCAGCAAAGCGGCCCTGCGCCGGTAGCGCGCTTCGGCGTCTTGCGAGAGCTGTTGCCTTGCGGGGGCTTCCGGTTTCGGATCGGCTACGGCAGTGCTGGTTTCATCCATGGACTACTTCCCTCTCAAGTATTCCCGAACACCCTCTTCGGCACGGCCGAGGGCTCGGGCGAAAGAAACTTTCGCCAGATTATGCAGATAAAGGCTCGAAATCAGGTTCTCATGCGCCGAGGCTACCGCCTGTTGCGCCTGGACGACTTCCAGGTTATCGGTAACGCCAGCGGAGAATCGGTCACGCGATTGTGTGAGCGCTTGTTCCGCCAAATTAACGGAACTTTGCGCGACCTCGACTTGCTCGGCGGAAGATTTCAGGTCGAGCAAAGCGTTGCGAATATCCTGATCAATCTGCCCGCGTACATCGGCCAGTTGCGCTTGCGCTTGCCGCAGACTGGCTTCGGCTTTTAGGACGTCCCCATGAACCTTGCCACCCTGAAAAATCGGAATATTCAACGTACCAAAAACTGCATATGTGGAAAGCACACTGCCCGGCGCGGCTCCAATCTCCCCGTAGTTGGCGGCCACATCGAGAGTTGGAAAATATCCCGCAACCGCAGCATCGCGTTCTAACTGCGCTGCCACCAGCCGGTCGTGTGCGGCTTTGTAGTCGGAGCGCAGGGAATACGCGCGTTGCAAAGTAGACTCCAGATCTGGGATAGGAAATGCCTCGTACGGAGCCTTGTCCGCGAGGACAAACTCCTGTCCGGGAGCAAATCCGATCACGCGCGCCAGCGAGATTTTCTGTTTGGCAAGGTCGTTGGTCGCAGCAATCAGTTGTTGCTGGCGCGTCTGATACTCGACCTGCGCGCGCAACGTATCGATTGCTGGAGCAACTCCCGCCTGCTGCTGCGCGACTGCTTTCTCATAGAGCGCCTTAGCAGTCTCCACTTGCGCCTGCGCGGTTTCGACCCGCGCCGCGCCCGCGATCGCCTGCAAGTAAGCGTTGCCGGTCGCCAGAACCACCAGATCGCGCGCGTCTTTCAGGTTGAACCGCGCCACGCTTTCGCCGATTACCGAAGAGCGGTATTGTTCGATTGCCTTCCAGTCGAAGATGCGCTGCGTCGCCGAGGCACGCACATCGAAGTAGGAAAAGGGGCCGATAGCTGCCGGTACATTATTTCCAAAGGGCCCACCCTTGCGCAGCCCCAATGCCACGAGGCTCTCTTTTTCAGCCACCTCCTGAACATCGCCGCTGACGTTTGGAAGCAAGCTACTTAGTTGATGCCATTTTTCGCCGCGCGCCTCAATCGTGTTGTACTCGGAGAGCAGGCCAGCCAAATTCTGTTTCAAGGCCCGCTCTATCGCGTCGCTGAAGGTGAGTGACAGTACTCCGGGCGTCGGCTTGGCGTCCGGCACACTCCCATAAACCGGGTTTTGGGCTGACGTTGGAACCTGGTTTGCCGGACCGGAAGTGTTCTGGGCCTGGAGCGCCATGGCGAACCAGAGAATCGTAGTTATGAAAGCAAAGGCCCGAAAACGCCGCAAGTTGCGGTACGAATTGTGGGAAGACATGGAACCTGGACTCACTCCTTAATACAGAACAAAAAATAATAAGGCTTTTGGATTCACTTTTGCGCGTAGCTGATGCAAATTACTGAAATATTTAATGATAAGCAAACACGGTTCACGCCGCAAAAAGTGCCCTTCCCGGGCCCGGCGTGACCTTGGTCATCTTGTGAAATGACCAGCGACAAGTCACTCTAGCAGCGACCTCGAGCATTTCCCCATTTTCCGCCCGGGGAAGTCCTTCGTATGAGCGAACCCACGAAATCGTCGCATCAAGGATCGGACTGGACGCACCTGCTCACGGATCCCGACCTCGTCAGCCATCTTTCCACACTTCTTCAGACGTACCGCGAAGTCGCTCCCGAAAAACGCGAGGCAGCTCTGTTGCAGGCCATGCGCCAGATTAAAGAACGCGCGATCCAGGGGCGGACAGGCGGAAGCAACCTTTCGACATCGGGGTACGCAACGGCGGCCGTGCTGACCGCCCCCACGCCCGTAACGCAGGCGCCACCTTTTGAACCAGATTTGTTTACCCCGACAGCATCGGACCGCAGGCGCTTTCGGCGCATCAAGTGCTACATCGCGGTAGAAATCAACGTTGAGGGTGTTAAAGCGCCAGTCTGGGGCAATCTCACCAGCGCGAGTCGCGCCGGTTGCCTGGTCGAGACGCCGAGCGCTGTGCCTTCTGACAAGGCGCTGGAGATCGGGTTGTGGGTCGCAAATGGCAAGATTTGGGTGAAAGGTGTCGTGATCAACGGAGTCGCAACCGGAATTTCGTCGGCCCACGGGGTGCGGGTTCGGTTCTCGGAGGTTGAACTTTCTGAAAAAGAGCATATCCGGGAGTTCCTCAAGTTCGTGGAAAGTACGACCCGTAAGTCGCAGAGCGGCAATGCTTATGTGGCAAAGCTGAGGCGCTAAACCGCCGCTCTCCAAATACATTCTGCTCGCAACTTTTCTGCTGGTCGGGGTTCTTTCTGGGGAGGCCCATCCGGATGGCAATGCCTTTTCGTCGTCTCTGGCTTTTGGTTTTCGCGGTCCTGCTTGCCGGGCTGGCCATAACTCAGTTTGCGCTTGCCCGAAAAACCGTTCCGCCCACGGGCGCGATGGACGACCAGAAGCGCGCAGTCCATGCGCTCAATCGCCTGACGTTCGGCCCGCGCCCGGGCGATCTCGACCGAGTCGCACAGATGGGCGTCGATAAGTGGATTGATTTGCAGCTTCATCCCGAAAAAATTGACGATTCCGCTCTCAATGTGCGCCTGGCTGCTTTTCGCACCCTACGCATGAGCACTCATGAGCTCGTTGAGAATTTCCCGACCCGGGAAATCATCAAGCAAGTCTCGGACGGAAAAGCACCCATGCCAGGCGATCCTTCCTTGCATGCCGTCTACGAGGCGCAGATTCAGCGCTACGATGACAAGCAGGACCGCAAAGCGGAAAAAGCTCAGCAAAACGCCGGCAAGACCGCTTCTGCGCATGGCGAAATCGCTTCGGACGTCGATGCCATCCAGGCCGATGCGAACTACCAGCGCCGCCGGGAAGAGATGCAGGCGGCCAACATCAAGCTGTTGGAACTCCTCGATGTGCCGCCCGATCAGCGTATGAAAGAAATTCTCAAGCTCTCGCCTGAAGACCAGCACTTTATCGCGAATCGTGCCCATGGTCCCAAATCCGACGCGCTGATGGGCGGCATGGATGGCAAGCAGAAGGAAACGCTGCTGTCCCTCAATAATCCCGAGCAGGTGGTTGTGGATGAATTGCTGCAGGCCAAGTTGCTGCGCGCCGTCTACAGCGAACGCCAGCTCGACGAAGTCATGACTGACTTCTGGTTCAACCATTTCAATATTTTTATCAACAAGGGAGCAGACCGCTTCCTGCTGACCAGCTACGAGCGCGATGCGATCCGGCCGCACGTTCTGGGCAAATTCGAAGACCTGCTAGTCGCCACTGCGCACAGTCCGGCCATGATGTTTTATCTCGATAACTGGCTGAGCGTTGGCCCGCACTCGGATGTCGCGCTTGGCATTCTGGCGAATGCGCGCGATCAGCATGGCCGCCTGCGCGGCTCGGTAAACGGCAAAGGCAAGCCAAAGCAGGCCAGCGGACTGAACGAAAACTACGGCCGCGAATTGATGGAATTGCACACGCTCAGCGTGAACGGCGGGTATTCGCAGAAAGATGTCACCGAAGTCGCCAAAGTCTTTACAGGATGGACCATCGAACGGCCAAACCTGGGCGGCGGATTCAAATTTGAGCCGCGCATGCACGAGCCCGGCGACAAGATTGTTCTCGGACATCGCATCAAATGGAACCAGCAGAATGGCGAAAAAGAGGGGCGGGAGGTTCTGCACCTGCTCGCCCACAACCCGAAGACGGCTCACTTTGTCTCTCAGAAGCTAGCCATGCGCTTTGTCTCCGACGATCCGCCCCCCACGCTTGTGGATCGAATGACGAAAACCTACCTGAAAAAAGACGGCGACATCCGCGAGGTGCTGCGGACCATGTTCAAATCGCCCGAGTTCTGGGAACCCCGGACCTACCGCGCGAAAGTGAAAACGCCGTTTGAGTTCGTCGTGTCCGCGGTGCGCGCCAGCGGCGCGCGCGTCGACGATGCCCGCCAACTAGTCGGCACGCTCAACAATATGGGCATGCCGCTCTACGGCATGATGCCGCCGACCGGCTATTCGATGAAAGCGGATACCTGGGTGAATTCTTCCGCTCTGCTGGTACGGATGAATTTTTCATTGGGCTTGGCGGCGGGGAATGTGCATGGCGTCTCCATCGATCCTGTGCAGTTGGCGGCGGGCGCCACCGATGGACAGCAGGCGCTCGCTCGGCTGGAAGATACCCTGCTCGCAGGCGATGTCTCGCGACAGACGCACGACACCATCAGCAAACAATTGCAAGACCCGAAGATCACCCAGCGGCGATTGGATGATCCGGTGCACCCGCCAAATGCCGGCGCCATCGCGGGATTGATATTGGGGTCGCCGGAGTTTCAGAAGAGATAGCTGCTAGCTTCTGGCAAGCCAAAACCCCACGCAGTCGGGCGAGATTTGGGTTGCTAGCAGCTAGAAGCTAGTGGCTAGTAGCTGGAGGTTGACATATGTCGATTACCCGCAGAGTTTTCCTTCGCAACGGCGCACTAGCGGTCGTCGGTACCACCGCGCTTCCCAGTTTTCTTACTCGCGCCGCGTTCGGTGCTGCCGATCTCGGGATTTACCCCAAGCGGCTGGTCGTCATCTTTCAGCGGGGAGCGGCTGACGGCCTTAACATCGTCGTACCTCACGGCGAGCCGTCGTACTACGCAATGCGGCCGACCATCAACATCCCCAAGAAGTCCGTTCTCGATCTTGACGGCTTCTTCGGACTCCATCCTGCGATGGCCTCTTTCCAGCCTCTCTGGAAGCAGAAGCATCTCGCCATCGTTCATGCCGCCGGATCGCCCGATCCGACGCGCTCGCACTTCGATGCGCAGGATTTCATGGAGTCAGGCACGCCCGGCGTCAAAGCCACTGACGATGGATGGTTGAACCGAGCCTTGCGCGAACTTCCTTCGGGAAATTCGGCGGCCGCGAAATATGCATCTGGCAAGTCGGCTAAAGCTGCCGAGTCCTCTGCCTTCCGCGCCATCGCGCTTGGTCCCTCCCTGCCGCGTATTCTTTCCGGCAAAGAGCCCGCTGTTGCCCTCAACAACCTCAACGATTTTTCAGTCGGCGGCAAGAATCCGAAGGCAATTCCGATTTCGAATACCTTCGAAGCGATGTATGAAAATTCGGTCGACACCGTCCTCCACGGCACAGGACAGGAAACTTTCGACGCCGTGAAGATGCTGCAGTCCGCCGACCCCTCGAAATACCAGCCCGCTGCCGGCGCGAATTATCCCAAGGGACGTTTCGGCGACAGCCTTCGCGAACTCGCGCAGTTAATCAAAGCCAACCTCGGCGTGCAAGTCGCCTTCGCCGACATCGGAGGCTGGGACCACCACGTCAACGAAGGCAGCACGCAGGGACAAATCGCAAACGTTCTAGGTGAGTTTTCGCAATCCATCGCCGCATTCTGGACCGATTTAGGCAATCTCGGCGAAGACACGGTTGTCGTCACCATGTCCGAATTCGGACGCACCGCCAGGGAGAACGGCAACCGCGGCACCGACCACGGCCACGCCAACGTGATGTTCGTCCTGGGAGGCCCGGTAAAAGGCGGCAAAGTCTATGGCCGCTGGCCCGGCCTCGACCAATCGCAGTTATACGAAGGCCGCGATTTGGCTGTAACAACGGACTTCAGGACGGTACTAAGCGAAGTAGTAGAGCGCTATCTGGGGAACAAGGATTTGAAGACGGTGTTTCCGGGATTTGAAGGGCAGCCCAACCAGTTCGTGAAACTATTAGGCTAGAAAGCCCGTGTGGTGAAGGGGCTTTGCCCCGTCCAGGTCAGGCAAAGCCCAGATCTTGACTTTGCTTTGAAAGGGCGCGGCTTCAGCCCCTGAGGCTCGCACCTTCAAAATTCTCGAACTCGTCTATGTCACTTAATCAGACCTTCCTTAAGGCTTGACCGTGAATACATCTTCACTTTGAGCCAAGCCGTTCGGGGTCGTGACCTCAATTGGACCGGTGGTGGCGCCGGGGGGAACCACCGCATCGATCAAGGTGCTTTCCACCGTAAACTTGGCAGGCGTTCCGTTGAAAGTCACGGCCGTAGCTATCAAGAGGTTGTAGCCCCAAATGCGCACTTTTGCGCCAACTTTCCCACTAGTTGGCGTGAATTTGTTGACCTCCGGCGATCCCGACGCCGTGGAGATCGCGTAGCTCACGATAAAGTCACCGAAGTTGTCCGCATAACAACTCGGCAAACCGGTGCCACCGCATGCGTCGGAGATGCCGAGATAAAGAGATTTCGCTCCGCTCGGAACTTCGAAGATCTGAACGCCACCGCTTCCGTCTCCAGTGAGTCCGTCGCCGATGAAAAACAACTGCTGAATAAGCGGCGAAAGGGATGAGAAGTTGGTGCCAATGGTGTTGAAATCAAGCGTAGGAGGAGCATCACCCGTCGGAGGGCCGGATTCGAATACGCCTGTGACGAAGCCGAGATATGGACCTTGGATGCCAGAGATCGATTCGTCCGCCGAAATATTCGTATTAAGGTGTGTCCCGACACCGTCCGCATCGCTGTACCAACCGCTGCTTATGGAGATACAGGGGGCTGTGCAGTGTCCCTTTATCTTGCTTCCGCCAACGATGGCGAATGTCATCGATGTGGCGTCGGTGGGCAGCTTAACTTCGTGCGGCAAGGCGCCTGTGCCATCCGAAGTGTTCACCTTTTTGTAACCAGCCCCAGAGATCTCATAGTCGGCGTTGACCTTCAAAGTCTGGGACTGCGCCGGGCGAGCAGGAATGAGCAGCAGCGCTGAAAACACAGCTATTGCTAAAGCGCGGTAAATAGCTGCGGCTGCCAGTTCCGTCGAACCGAATCTCGGCCCACTCTTCGTAGCTGCTGAATGCATAGATTCTCCTAATGCGTGCGATTTGATGCAGAACTGCGAAAGCGACAACGTCGGGAACGCCCCGAATCTTGATCGCCGCTGATTGATCAAACGACGGCTAAGCGAAAATCCCTCTTCCACATCGAAAGAAGCGCAATTGCGCCGGGCCCAGGGGAGGCGAGAACAGGGCGATTCAAAGACCGGCCAAAGCCTATACCGTTCCTATTGCGATGTCCACAGCTAAACTGGTGCAGGCAGGGTGCAGGAGTGAAAAGTAACGCTGTGGGCAAAGCGGCCTGCCGAAACGTGCCTCTTGCCCGAACGAATGCGTCCGGGGCTCCGCGATCCGTTCAAATCCCGATCAGCACATCCCCATCCTCAATCTTCACCGGATACACCGACACCTTCGCCCCCGGCGCAGCCGCCTCGCCTGTCTTCGGATCCCACTCCCAGCCATGCCACGGACAAACGACTTTTCCTTTCGAAATCACGCCCGCGCCGAGCGGCCCTCCGCGATGCAGGCAGATGTTATCCATGGCACAGATTTCACCGTTG
>Ga0116121_1000037_pt1 | contig 65761 bp, 57 predicted proteins | sample June2015DPH_13_1_FD_89725 | JGI IMG/M metagenome (GOLD analysis project Ga0116121, IMG submission 89725) | Peatland microbial communities from SPRUCE experiment site at the Marcell Experimental Forest, Minnesota, USA - June2015DPH_13_10 | ecosystem: Environmental > Terrestrial > Soil > Wetlands...
CAACTCGCGCTGTCTTTACGGACTTCTTCGGTGTCGCCATATGTTGGCCGCTTCCTCAGTAAGAATCTGTATGGATGTGCAAACCGAATATGTTCTCGTACTCAATAGGTCTTTGGCAAACGAGAGGAGCCAAACGCGCAGAAAATCAGTTCAACGGAGCAGAGTGGACATCGGTTGGAGATCTTTCACAAAAACCTCTGCTCGAAGTAACGTTACCGCGCTCACGCCGCACACCTGAATGATCGCCATAGATTTTTTGCGTTGGACTCGAGCCAAGACTTCCTTCATAGTGGAATCACTTCGTAAACCAGCTCCGCAGCCGGTCCCGCGAAGCTGATGTTTGCATGTCGGCCCCGCTGTCGGTAGTGCAAGTCTTCTGACCTCGTCGATCTCCACCCCAATCTGAGCCCACGCCATTCGGCCTCGCGTCGATAGTGTGCTCTTCAGACCAAGAACAGGAGATTCCAATGAAATCGATTCGCAAGTTCGCCTATGCCGCCGTTCTGACCTTGAGCGCTCTCAACTTTGCACCCCGCCTGGCGTCCGCCCAGGATGAGGCAGGAACTTTCACGCTGCCACAGCAGGTGCATTGGCAGAATACCTGGGTCCCAGCTGGAGATTACAGGTTCACGCTCCAGCCCGTAGGGCCCTCGGAAATGCTAACCCTCAGAAAGCTGTCCGGCACGCCCGCATCCTTCATACTGCTCGTGAATGATACCGACGTTGCCGACAGTTCCAAGGCCGCAAGCCTGGTCATCAACACCCGGTTCGGCGAGCGCTATGTCAGCGCCATGAACCTACCCCAGTTTGAACTCACGTTGCACTTCGCGCCGCCTGCAAACCCAGGGAAGGAAGTGGCTGAGATGCAAACCGCCGCAGTCTCCGCCCGCTAATTGCTCGACCTCCCGAGAGCAGATCTGCCATAGATCTGCTCTCGGAGTTTCTTGTCAAGAGATGTGGAATGATCGAAGGAATAGACTGGGGCGCGCGGCAGGCCGTCACGACGGTCCTGTCTCCCGGGAATTCCCTTTCACTTCTTCGCTCAACACGATCGCTTCCGCGATCTCTTTCATCGCCTTGCGCTTCTGTCGGCTCTGACGCTGTAATGCCAGGTAGGCTTGCTCCTCGCTCAATCCCAGATCGCGCTGCAAAATTCCTTTGGCGCGCTCCACGATTTTTCGCGTCTGCAATTGTTCCGACAGGGTCGTATTCGCGTCCTCGAGTCGCGCCATCTCGATCTCTGCGCCTACCAGAAATCCCACGGTCGAAATGAGCCGGATTTCGCGCCGACGGTACACATGAGGCTCGCGATGTTGCAGGTTGATCACTCCCACCACCCGCCCGCGGCACATCAAAGGCACCGACAGGAAAGCTTCATAACTATCCTCCGGCAGTTCATGGAAGAATTGAAACCGCGGATCCCGCGCCGCCTTTTCCGCGACCGCGACTGGCTCCTTGTGTTCGGCCACCCATCCCGTAATGCCCTGCCCCAGCCGCAGTTTCAGCCGGTCCACAACCTCCGAATGCCGATTCTTCGAGGCTCGCAGAACCAGATCCTCTCCCTCCAGGACATAGATCAGGCAGGAATCGCACTTCACCAGGGCAGACGCAAAGTCGACCACGCGAGTCAATACGTCGTGAAAGCCTTCCGCTGTTGCCAGCCGATTTCCGATCTCGTGCAACAAATCTACATGTAAGTCCTCAGCGGTTATGAATGAGTTCATAGCTAACAGTATGGACTATGGCAGCGCCGTGTCTAACGTTAAATTTCAATGACAGTCATGCAGAATTTTCCGCACGATTGTTACGCTCATTTAACATCTTCCGTGCAGGTCCGGCATCGCTCCTAAGAGTACGGGGTGGCTGGTTGCGAGTAACGAGCGGGACCCGAGTCGGGGCTCGCAACTCGGTACGGGATTCGGTACTATTTCTCGAGATCCATACTCTTCACCGGCAAATCCCAATGCCCGTCGAGAATCTCGAACCGCCGCTGTTCCTCCCGCTGGAACGTCTCCTGGTCGGGATACATCAGCTTCTGCAGCGCTGCCTCATCGAACGGTTCATTCGCCACGCTTGCGTTCTTGAAGACAATGGTTACGCGATAGTCCCAGCGCCCGTCTTCCGCAGTGTGATAGCGCGGTTGATCCATCCAAACTTTCGCGATGCGGCCCATCTCCATTTCCTTTTTCAGCACCGGATAATGATTCTTCTTGAACAGCTTCAGAAATTCATCCGCATGCCCCCACTTCGCTTTGTAGTAATACTCGACTACGAAAGACTTGTCGACGGGTGCGGATTGCGCGGGGGAAACGATCGGCAGCACAGCGACGAAGAAAAGAAGCAAGGCGAAAACGCGGGTTATGCGCATCACAAAGTCCTCCTGGAGAGAATATAGCTTGTACACTAACAAATTCTGGATGCGCTAGTCGCAACGCGACGGAATTCATTAGCCCAGCGCGTGAGTGCCGGGATCGCAATGCAAGATCGAGCAAGTCCCGCAAGGGACGGCACCAACACCGAGGAGGCACAATGCCGTCGCCCAGCCACGAACAACAAATCCTGAAGCTCGTCGAAGATGGCGACCGCGCCCTGATTGCCGCCGACCTCGCCGCGCTCTCGCGCATCTTCGCCGACGACTACATCCAGTATGATGAGTCGGGAGAGGCTCACACCCGGCAGGAAGTGCTGAACAATCTCAAGTCCGGAGCGATTCGCTACCTTTCAATGGTCTCCACCGGTCGCCGGATCCGTCTGGTGAGCACTGAGGTATCCATTGTCCACGGCTCGGAGGAAGATGATGTTGAGCAAGGTGGAAGACGCTTCCCGGTAGCTACGTCTACATGGACGTGGTCATGAAGCGCAATGACAGGTGGCAGATTGTTGGGTCGCAACTGGCTAAAGATGTGTTGTAAAGCCGATTTACTGGCGGCTGATCGCCGTCGCTTGCCCGCTGCTTCTATTCTGCCAGTGACTCCACACAAACCAAGCTGCTCCGGCTACCAGCACCAGCCCAATCGCCGCGTCGAACCTGTGAAAATACTTTCCCAACTCGCGCCAATTCTCGCCCAGTTTCATGCCGAAATATGCTAGTGCCAAGCACCACGGCCACGACCCTAGAAATGTGTAGACGTGAAATCGTGCTCGCGGCATGCGTGCCACTCCCGCCGGCAGCGCGATGAAGGTGCGAATCACCGGCAGCAGCCGGCCGATAAAGACGGCCAGATATCCCCAGCGTGCAAAAAATCGATCTGCCCAGTCGAGCTCGCGGCGTCCCATCAGAATCCAGCGCCCATAGCGCTCCACCAGTGGACGTCCGCCATAACATCCGATCTCATACGCCACCAGCGACCCTAGGTTGCAACCAATCGCCCCCGCCGTGGCCACCCAAAGCAGCTTGAATGTGCCTTGGAACACCAGATAACCGGCAAACGGCATGATCAGCTCGGAAGGCAACGGGATGCACGCCGATTCGATCCCCATCAGCAGCATAATTCCAGCATAGCCGGTCGCACTGACCACGGAATTGATGAATACGAAGATAACGACTAGAAGTTTTTCGGTCATGAGAGCGGTTTTCAGTTCTCGGTTCTCGGTTCTCAGTCCAACTTTTCCTTCTCAGAAGGAGAACCGGGAACTGAAAACTAAATTAGTGTATCGGAAATTAGAAATGGAAGCCTTGCCCTAGAACGAGCCGTCCTGGGTAAACGTATAGCCGGGCAGAGCCGCGCCCTGCGGCGACTTCGTCACTTTGATGCGGGCGGTCGGCGCATCGGGAGCGGTGATCCCGGCAGGCCGCAGCATGGCATACTGCGTGAACACTTCGTTGTAAACCTTGGTGACTAAGTAATCCTGACCGTCCGCATCGCTGCGCCAAACCTGCCCGAGTTGGATCGAAGTTACTGCCATAATAGATTCTCTGAAGAAGTGGGTTAACTTCAGACTACCGACGGATAACTGGCGAGTCAATCGTTCCCGTGGTTACCGAGGTGTCTGCTAAGATGTTGCCCTCATGCCCCGCGGAAATATGCCCCGTCAACCCGCCCGCACGGGCCGTCAAGACCGTGTGGCGCGGACGCTCTCACCCGCGAAGCCAGTGCCCACGAAAGCGCGTGGAGGCAAAGGCACTTATGTGGGGAGGGGCGCCCCTTCGGCAAGCTCAGGACAGGCTCTCGGCCGTCCAAACAGCGGCAAAGTCCCCCCAGCTGCTAAAGGAACTAAGCGGAGCGCCTACAATCCCCTCGCTCCCGAGCGCGTTGCCGAGATCCTGAAGCGCCTCGACCAACTCTATCCCGACGTCACCTGCGCTCTCACCCACACCAGCGCATGGGAGCTTCTGGTCGCGACCATTCTTTCCGCGCAGTCCACCGACGTCAACGTCAACCGCGTTACGCCGGAACTGTTCCGCAAATACCCCACCGTTGAGGCCTTCGCCGCAATCACGCCGGAACAACTCGAGCCCGACGTCCGTTCCACTGGTTTTTTCCGCAACAAGTCCAAGTCCGTGGTTGGCGCCGCGAAAAAAATTGTCGTCGATTTCGGAGGCCAGGTACCCCTCAACATGGCGGATCTCCTCACCCTCCCCGGCGTCGCCCGCAAGACCGCCAATGTAGTCCTCGGCTCATGGTTCAAAATCGCGGAAGGCGTAGTCGTCGACACCCATGTTCACCGCATTTCCCGGCGCCTCGAACTTACCTCTAACCATGACTCCCAGAAGATCGAGCAAGACCTGATGCACATCATCCCGCGCGAGAAATGGATCCTCTTCTCTCACCAGATCATCTGGCATGGCCGCAAGCTCTGCATCGCGCGCAAACCCAAGTGCGTTGACTGTGCGTTGGAAAATATCTGCCACGCCGCGGACAAAACCTGGAGCACGGTGGAGATGCACAAGAACGCGAAAGCCTAGCGTCCCAGTCTGCGCTCTGTCATCCCGAGTGAAGCGAAGGACCTATGCAACCTGCTATTGGCACGACGGCCTGCCTTCTCTGCTAAACTCTCCCCGTCCCGAGGGCACTCACTTCATGCGTACCATCGTCTTGTTTGTTATCGTCATACTCATGAGCACCGTCGTCACTGAAAGTATCTCTGCAGCCCAGACACTTGCCGCACCCCAGGCCATTACCGATCCCAAACAAATTGCCTCGAAGCCCAACGCGCAAGTCGAGCCGCGCAGCCTGACCATCGAAAAGCTGTATATGACGCGCCAGATCGGCCGTCCCACGTGGTCGCCCGATGGTAAGAGCATCGCCTTCATCTCCAACCTGAGCGGCCGCAACAACCTCTGGCTCGTGCCCTCTGAAGGCGGGTGGCCGGTTCAAATGACGGTGAGCGATCAGTGCCAGACTGCCCCTGCGTGGTCGCCCGACGGAAAATGGATCGCTTATCAATCCGATTACGACGGCGACGAACTCTGGGACATTTATCTGGTGTCGCCGAAGACCGGCAAGGTCGTCAACCTCACCAGCACCCGCGAGATCGCGGAAACCAATCCCACCTGGTCGCCCGACGGACGCTACCTGGCTTATCTGGTCAAACCGAAGACCTCGGCAGCCTCCGAGATCGATATCTACGACACGCTGATGCGCGAGGTGAAGCACCTCACGACCAACACTCCGCAGGACAAGGGCAACTACGATCCTATCTGGTCTAAAGATGGGAAATACATTGTCTACACCCAGGAGCAAGCGAAGGGCACGGATTCCAGCATCTTCAGCGCCGACGTCGCCACGGCAAACAGCACGCTCCTAACGCCGCATGAAGGCGAGCAGCGCTATTCGAACAATGACATTTCGCCGGATGGCAAGAAAGTTCTTTTGACCTCGAACGCCGCCAATGGATATGAGAATGTCGGCCTGCTGGATATCGCCACCAAAAAGATTGCATGGCTCACGCATGACAAGTGGGAGATTCGCGGCGGCGAGTTCTCGCCCGACGGCAAGCACATCACCTTCAGCGCCAACGTGGATGGCAATGAAGACATCTACCTGCATGATCTTGCCACCGGCAAGTCCGCGGCGCTGCCGATCGCAAAAGGCGTGAACGAACCCGCCGGCGGCCGTTCTGCCTTCACCGAAGACGCTTCTCGCCTGCTCTACTACCACAACGGCCCCACCGCGCCCGGCGATCTCTGGGTGTATACGCTGGCGACCGGCAAGTCGCATCAAGTCACGCATTCGCTCGTGGCTGGCGTGCGCTCGGACGATATGGTCGAGCCTTATCTGGTGCACTATCCCAGCCGCGACGGCAAGTGGACCATCTCCGCGTTTCTCTACGTCCCCTTCAACATGGCGCGCAACGGACAGAACGCCGCCATCGTTTACATCCATGGCGGGCCGACATCGCAAACCATGAATTCCTTTAACCGCTTCGTCCAATACGCGGCCAATCAGGGATACATGGTGCTCGCGCCGAATTACCGCGGTTCCTCGGGCTACGGCAAAGAGTTTCAGCAGGCAAATTTATTCGACATGGGAGGCGGCGATCTGGAAGATGTCCTTGCCGGGGTTGACTGGATCAAGCAAACCGGCCATCTCGATCCCAAAAAAATTGCCGTGATGGGCGGTAGCTACGGCGGCTATCTCAGCATGATGTCAGTTACGAAAGCTCCGGAGGTTTGGGCTGCGGGCGTGCCCATCGTTCCTTTTGTGAACTGGTTTACCGAGATCGAGAACGAAGATCCGGTGTTGCAACAGTCCGATCTCGCGACCATGGGCGACGTGGTTAAGAACAAAGCGCTCTACGAAGATCGCTCGCCCATCAACTTCATCGATCAAATCAAAGCCCCACTGCTATTGCTCGCGGGAGGGCACGACCCGCGCTGTCCGAAGTCCGAAACGCAGCAGGTGGTCGATGCCATCAAGAAACGCGGCGGCACGGTCGAGTACAAAATTTACGAGAACGAAGGCCATGGCTTTGCCCGCGTGGAAAATCAGATCGACGCCTACAGACGCGTTGCCGATTTCTTGCTGGCGCACGTGCCTCCAGCGGATTGTGCCTGCTCTTTAACCGAATAGCTACTTTCGATTGGAAGATACCGCGGAGACGATAGCCTTCACCAGCCCGGGGATGGTGAATTCCTTGGCCACAATATCCGCCCGCAGGCCAACCTCGCGCAGCGTCGAGGACGTAACTGGGCCAATGGAAGCGAATGCGATGCGCGCATGCCCAGGCCCGCGAAGTGCCCGCACCTCCGCCAATGCCCGGCGCGAGCCCAGCAAAGCCACAAAGTTGTGCACCGTCGAGGAACTGGTAAAAGTCACCAGATGCGGCCGTCGTCGCGGATTTGCGAGCGCTCTGCGCAACTGTTTGCGCGAAGACTTCGGCACAATGGTTTGGTAGGCTTCCACCACATCCACGTGCGCTCCCGCCTTGCGTAGCTCTTTCGGAATCACGTCGCGGGCCACCTTGGCGCGCACCAGCAGCACCCGCTTCCCTTTCGCGCGCCGCCGCAGGCTGCGCACCACAGACTCGGCCACGTACTCTTTGGGAACCACATCGACTCTTACTCCGCGCTTCTCGATGGCCTTCTTCGTCGCCGGCCCGATGGTGGCAATTCGCAAGCGCTCCAGTTTCCCCTTCCGAAGCTTCAGCTTGACCAGCCGCTTCCACATGGCCTCAACTCCATTCACGCTGGTGAGGATGAGCCAGTCGTACTCGGCAAGATTTCTGAGAGCGGAATCCAAAGGCTCGAACGAGCGTGGTGTACGGATTTCGATGAACGGAATCTCCAGCACCGTGGCGCCGAGTTTGCGCAATTCACCGGAGAGTGCGCCGGCCTGATGCCGCGCTCGGCCTACCAGAACGCGAACTCCAAAAAGCGCACGCTTATCGATGTCGCTCGAAACCGTGCGCTTCGTCATTTCTTGTCCTTGTCTTCCGGAGTCCGGCCCAGGCGCTGCTCTTTCATCAGGCGCGCGACACCCGAAATGGCTGAGTCTGCCGCCTTCTCCAGAGAGGCAATTACATTTGCCTGATCCTGACGAGTGCGATTCTGGCTGAGCTTGAACTTGCCTTCAATCTTCGTCGCCACAATTTCAAATCCCACAATTTGCCGCAGCATGTTGTCTTGATAAGTCGGGTTCAATTCCTCCCACTGCAAGCGGTAAGCGGGCTCGAAGGTTTCCATCAGCTCATGAAGCATCTTGTGCACGTCCTGCTCGGAGGAGAAGAGGCGCGCGTTTCCATACACGTGCACCGCCGCATAATTCCACGTAGGAACGCTTTCTCGCGCCGTGTAGTTGCCCGGCGAAATGTAGGAGTGCGGTCCGTGGAAAATCGTCAAACATTGCGCCTGCTGTTGGAGATAACGCCAATGCGGGTTCGCCTTGGCTACGTGGCCGCGAAGAAAAACCTTGCCTTCTTCTGCACGCACAAAGAGAGGCAGGTGTGTAGCAAAGGGCCCGCCATCGATGGTCGAGATCAAGATGGCAAACGGATTGGCGCGCATGAACCTAACCGCGTCCCCATCCTGGCGCAAACGAAAATGCTCGGGAATATACACGGCTTCTATTTTCCTGACGAGTCCGTTGTTTCTTTCTTTCGCACGTGCAAAACTTTCTCCACCTCGGCGATCACCACCCCAGCCTCATCTCTTACCTCTACGGAAAAAACCGGTTCATGTTTCGACAGCGTCTTCAGTTTCTCGCGGATCTCCTCCAGTTGAGCATCAGACAAACGAAACTCCGCTCGCACCGTCCCCGTGCCAGGCTTTCTATAACGGATGCTCGCGGCCTTGTCCCATACAATGTAATCCCGGCCCAGGTTCGCCATCAGCATCAGCATATAGAAGGCGTCGGTCATGGCAAACAGCGATCCGCCAAAGTGCGTGCCTACGTAATTCGCGTTCCAGAAACGCATCTTCATCTCGACGTCGACGGATTTCATGTCGAGCGCGATGTGCTTGACGCGAATCCCAGCCCCGAGAAACGGCGGCCAGAAATTGATCCAGCGCCGCAGAGCACGAGAACTCTTGGTGCCGCCAAGGAGTTGCAGGAGAACGCTGCCGCTCTTCATGTTGGATCATGATACGGGATCACGGTTGTGGAGGAACGGCCAAACCGCGGCCGTAAACCGCTTCGAGGATTTTGTCGCCGCCACGGCTCAACAACGTATCGCCAACGGCGTTGCCAAGCGGTTCGGGATGGTTGTGGTTGCCGTCCCGCGATTCGCGCAGAAGCGTCGAACCGTCGGGATCGGCGACGATGGCTTCGAGATGCAGATTGCCATTCCGCATTTCTGCGAAAGCGCCGATCGGAACCTGACAGCCTCCGCCGAGGCGGTTGAGTAGGGCACGCTCGCAGGTCGTAGCGGCGCGAGCCCCAGCGTCGTTCAGAAATTCCAGATGCTTGCCCGTGGCGGTATCGCCTTCCCGGATTTCGATACCGAGCGCTCCCTGTCCGGCGGCGGGACACATGACTTCCGCCGGGATGATCTGCTTGATTAATTCTGTCTTGCCCAGGCGCTTCAGCCCAGCCGAGGCCAGAATGATGGCGTCGTACTCCCCCTGTTCAAGTTTGCGCAGGCGCGTATCCACGTTGCCGCGCAGCGGATGAATGTGCAGATCAGGACGGATGGCTTTGAGTTGTGCCTGTCGCCGCAGGCTGGATGTGCCCACGCGCGCGCCTTGTGGGAGATCTTCCACTTTCGCATAAACTCGCGAGCAGAAGGCGTCGCGTGGGTCTTGTCGTTCCGTGATGGCGGCGATCTCGAATCCCGGCGGAAGCTCGGTGGGCAGGTCTTTCAGCGAATGCACCGCCAGATCCACGCGGCCGGCGGCGAGGGCTTCTTCAATCTCCTTCGTGAACATGCCCTTGGTGCCGACCATCGCGAGCGCGACGTCGGTAATCTTGTCGCCGGTGGTGTGGATGATCTCGATTTCGACATGGTGGCCTCGCGCGCCCAACAACGCGGAGATATGGTTGGCCTGCCAGAGGGCAAGCTGGGAGCCGCGGGAGCCGATGCGGAGTTTCGCCATCAGTGGCGCGACTCCACTTTTTTATCCGAGTCCGCGAGATTCGCCTGCGAGGCGAGCCCTTTTTCTTTGTCGTGCAGATTAAACAGCCTCCGCACCACGTCGATCACCGTGGTCGCCTCCGCTTCCCGAGCAGCGGTTTTCAGAGTGGTGATCGGCGTGTGCATGACTTTGTTGATGATGCCACGCGTCAAGGCCTCGACGGCCATTTCCTGTTCCGGTGTTAACGCACCCATGCGTCCGCGCACGCGGTCGATTTCAGCCTGCCGTATGGTTTCCAGATGATCCTGTAAAGAAACGATCGTAGGCACCACGTCGAGTGTGTGCAGCCGGGCCTCAAAGCGCTCGACCTCGCTGGTAATGATGGCTTCGGCAAGTTCGGCTTCCTTGCGGCGGTCGGCGACGTGACTGCTGACGGCTTGTTGTAGATCGTCGATGTCGTAGGCAAAAATTCCGTCGAGCTTGGCCATTTCCGGCGAAACGTCACGCGGCACGGCAATGTCAATGAAGAACATCGGTTTGTTCTTGCGGCGGGCGAGAAATTGCTCGCCATGCTCGCGGCGAAAAATGGCGTGGGGGGCGCCGGTCGAGGTGATGACGATATCGGCGCGGTCGCAAGTGTTGTAAAGATCGTCGAATTTGATGGCCTGTCCGTTGAACTTCTGCGCCAGGCCGATGGCGCGGTCGTAGGTCCGATTTGCAACGAAAATCGAAGCGCAGCCGTGAGCCATCAAATGCCGGGCTGCCAGTTCGCTCATCTTCCCAGCGCCCACGATGAAAACGTTCTTGCCCTGCAATGTACCGAAAATCTTCTTGGCCAGTTCCACCGCAACAGAGGCGATGGAAACCGAGGACGACCCCACGGCAGTCTCGCTGCGCACCCGCTTGGCAACCGCAAAAGCGCGCGTGAACAGCTGATCCAGCTGTCCCCGCACCGAACCCACGGCGCGGGCGGTGGCGTAAGCCTCCTTCACCTGCCCGAGAATCTGAGCTTCGCCAACGACCATTGAATCCAGGCTCGAGGCCACGCGGAAAACGTGACGCACGGCGTCTTTTTCCCGAAACTCGTACAAATGCGCATCCAACTCGTCCGCCGTCAAATGAAAATGATCATGCAGAAAACCGCGCAGGTCCGCCGAGCCGTTGCTGGTGTGGGTCACCACTTCCACGCGGTTGCACGTGGAGAGGATCATTCCTTCCTCGATTCCAGGATGGGCGGTGAGGTCACGGCAACAATCCGGCAGGCGCGATTCCGGGATTGCCAGGCGCTCCCGCACTTCGAGCGGTGCACTTTTGTGATTCACGCCAATGAGCTGATATCTCATGAGGCGGCAAACCTGTGGATGGTGGAGAAATAATTCGCCGCCCAGGCCACGATGGCGGCGACGAATGCAAAAGTGGCCAGCACCGCGGCTCGACGTCCGCGCCACCCGGAGTTCCAGCGGGTGACGACCATAATCATGTAGACAGCCCACATCAGAATCGAAAGCAGAATCTTGGGATCCTCAAAATCGATGTGCCCATACGTGGACATCGCCACGATCGAACCCGTGATTAGCCCCAGCGTCATAAACGGAAACCCGAGCAGCAAGGAGCGATAGCCGATCTGATCGATCACTTCCAGCGCTGGCAGGAATGAAATCAGGCTGCTGGGCTTCTTGGCCTTCAGCCGGCGCTCCTGCAGCAAATAGAGCAGGCTCGCTCCAAAGCTCAGCACCAGCGCGGCGTATCCGGTAAAGATCAGGATGATATGCGCGATCAACCATCCCTTGTGCTGGACAAACGAGGTCAGCAGCACGGGTTGCTCGTCGACGGCAGCCACAAAGGTTAGAAAAAACACGATGGGAAAGACGACCACGCCCGGTGAAGTCGTCTGGTAGATGGCATAGATGATCATGAAAAACGTCATCGAAAAGAAGGCGAGCAGCGACTCCCCGTTGTGCACGGACGCCCAGACCACGTGGCCGGAGAGAAAAAGCTCCATCAGCGAAACAAAATGGAAGACCATGCCCATGCTGGCCGCGTGCAGCGCGATGCGGCTGAAAAGCTCGCTGGTGCGGCTGAGGGCAAAGAAGGCGTAGATCAACCCGATGAAGTAACAAGCCAGCGCGAAGCGCAACCAAAGCAATGCCATAGGCCAGGTAAGTATCAGAGTCCGCTGAGTTTAATGCAAGTCAGAACGAGTTCGTCAATCTTGTGGTCCCCCGGGAACCCCATCTCTTTTCCACGCATTATATTCTGCATGGAGGTCGCACAGCCGGGAAACGCCGAGGATCACGGAGGAATGTGATCTGGATCACAAAAAGGATCCTGCAGAAGAGCGTAGCCGGGTGACTCCAGAAGGTCTTTTTCGAGAACCAAAGGAGTCATGGTAGCGTTCCGGGCGCGGAATGTTGTATCAGGAGGTGGGTGTGCGATACACGGCGAGCGTGCTGCTATTGGCCTGCATCGTGGCTCCTGTGCTGGCGCAGGAGAACGCAGAAGGCAGAAGAAGGTCCCAACCAACCAGAAGGCCAAGAAAACCTACCAGGAAGCTCTGAATTATCAGCACCGGCACATGACGGAGGCGGCGCTGGACGCCTTCAAGAAAGCAGACAAGCAAGATGGCGGACACTGCCTAGCCTGGCAGAAAAAGATGATTAAGTATGGGATCGAACTGCGGGACTGGAAGACCGCCGAAACCGCCGCCCAGGAGGCGGTAGAACAGGCTCAGGGCGAAAAGAATGTGGCCCTGGCGCATTATCAGTTCGGCATCGTACTGATCACTGAGGGGCTCGAAAGACGCAAGGACGAGTTCTTCGCCCACTCCCACGACGAGTTGCACAGAGCGTTGGCAGCGCAGCCGAAATTTCCCGGAGCGATTTTTGCCGATGGGCAGGCCTTGGCGCACCTCAAGCAGGACGACGCTGCCAAAGCGCGCTTTTAAGAATTCGTAAAGATGAGGCCGGAGGACAGTCCGGACCGGCAGCGGGCTCTGCGCTTCATCAGCCAGCCCGAACTGGCCCGAGCCAGAAGGGCTCCGCCTTTTGTGGTTACCACCACAGACGGACAAAGGGTTTCGATCTGACCATCTGGCGGGCAGGGTCGTGCTGATCGATTTCTGGGCGACCTGGTGCGGACCCTGCCGCGAGGCTCTGCTCAACATGCGGGAGATCGCGAAAAAGTTCCAGGGCCAGCCGCTCGTAGTGCTTAGCGTGAGCCTCGATAGCGATGAGCAGAAGTGGAAGGAATTCGTCGCCCAGCATGAAATGACCTGGCCGCAATACCGCGATGGAGGTTTTACCGCGCCGATCGCGAAGATGTTTGGAGTGGAAGCAATTCCGCACACCTTCACCATCGACGCCGATGGCGTTTTGCAGGATGAACACGTCGGGGATGCATCCATCGAAGCAAAACTGAAAAAACTGGTCGCCCGCGCCCGGGAGATTCAGGCGCCGCAGAAGCAAGCGGCACCATCCCAATAGGGTTCGTTCCCGATCCTAATCCACTCCCAAGCCAGACAACATCTCCTCCAGCGCATCCTCATCAATGACCAGCCGCCGTCCTTCTGCCTTCAAGTCCTCCAGTTCGTCGAAGGCGCGGAACAGGCGAAGCTTGGCCGCAGCGTAGTGTTCCGCATCGGTCAGCGGACGCCCATGAACTGAGGCCCAAGCGGTTGCCGATTTCTCCGGCAGGAACACACTGACGGCAAAGGTCAGCTTGCGGTCAGAGGTAACGTCGAAAACAAATTCCGTGGCGGGAGCCTCGGGATCATCGGCCAGGGCGCCACGTTTCCCCACAAAGTAGTACTGGTAAACGTATCCCTGAGTACCGGCGTAAGTCTTCAGGCGGCGCAGGGTCATGCCGACATTATGAACGGTCGCCCAAAGTTTGTCCCGCCCCTCCCATCTGATTGAAAACCGAGGGGCGTACCTAAAGTGCTGCTCAGCCTGACATGGGACTAAGTTTCTTGACGCGATCCGCCGATATCCTTCTTGAGAGACCGCTTTGGTCATCATGGAACACTGGCAATGGATCGCACTTGGCGCGTTGGTTATCGCCGTCGTTTATCAGGAGATTCGCGTTTACCGCATTCACATCGAGTCGAAGAAACGTGAAGAATTGTTCCAGATCGTCACCGAAAACGCCGCTGACATGATCGCCTTGGTGGACATGAAAGGCAATCGCCTATACAACAGCCCGGCGTACAAGCGGATCCTCGGCTATTCGGCAGCGGAACTGGGAGAGACCTCAGCCTTTGATCAGATCCACGCCGACGATCGATTCAAGGTTCTAGAAGCCGCCCGCGAAGCACGCACCAGCGGAGTGGGCAAAAAGCTCGAATATCGCATCCGTCATAAGGACGGCTCCTGGCGAGTTCTCGAATCGATCGCCGGCACCATCCGCAACGAGAAGGGCGAAGTCGCCAAACTGGTCATCGTCAATCGCGACATCACGGAGCGCAAACGAGCCGAGCAGCAGGCCGAGCACAATGCTTTTTACGATGATCTCACCGGCTTACCCAATCGGCGTCTCTTCCTGGATCGGCTGCAGCAGCTATTTGAGCGAGCCCAACGCAGCCCCAATCACCCCTACGCCGTCTTGTTCGTAGATTTGGATGGTTTCAAAGCGTTCAACGACACCATGGGCCGGGCCGTCGGCGACCAGGTACTTATCGAAATCGGCCGTCGCATCGAAGCTGGCTTTCGCGACGAAGACACCGTTTCGCATCCGCAAAACCAGGTTGCCCCTAAAAATGCCGTTCTTTCCAGAATGGGCGGCGACGAATTCACCATCCTGCTGGAAGACGTGACCGATCCCAGTTACGCGATGCGACTCGCCAAGCGCATTCTCTTCGCGGTAGCCGAGCCGTTTCCGGTGGCAGGCCGCGAGGTGCGCACGTCAGCCAGCGTGGGTATTGCCGTGAGCGCCACCACGCACGCCCGGGCCGAAGATCTTCTGCAGGACGCTGAGGTTGCCATGCGTCGCGCCAAGGCTCTGGGAGGGTCCCGTTGCGAAGTGTTCGATGAAGCCATGCACTCGCGCGCTGTGAATCGGCTCAAGCTGGAAGCCGAACTGCGAGAGGCCATCGCGCACCAGCAGTTTCGCGTCTACTACCAGCCCATCGTTCAACTTGCAACGAAGGAGATTACCGGGTTCGAAGCTCTGCTACGCTGGCAGCATCCCGTGCGGGGCCTGATCTCGCCCTATCATTTCATCGATGCGGCCGAGGACACGGGCCTGTTGTCCGCCGCAGGGCACTGGCTCATCCTCGAAGCCTGCAAGCAGTTGCAAACCTGGACGCACGAGCATCCCGCAATGGCCACCGTGACCGTAAGCGTGAATCTCTCGGCCAAGCAATTCGCCGATGCCCGCTTCGTCCACGAACTGCAAACGGCGATCCGAGAGACCGGAGTGGAACCCTCCCGTCTGCAGCTAGAGATGACGGAAACGGTAGCGGCGACCGATCCCAAACTCACCGTCACCGTCCTCTCTTACTTAAAACACATGGGCATTGGAGTCATCCTGGACGACTTCGGAACCGGACATTCTTCCCTTAGCGGATTACGCCGGTTTCCGGTGGAGGCCTTGAAGATCGACAAAACTCTGGTGAATCAAATGCTGGCGGACCGCGGCACCTCTGACACCGTGGAGCTAATCATCCTGCTGGCGCACAAGTTGAAGTTGAAAATCATTGCGGAAGGTATTGAAACCGCAAAGCATTTAGAACGCCTCCGCGACTTTGGTTGCGATCTGGGCCAGGGATATCTCTTCTCGCCACCGCTCGAGCCAGAAGCGGCCAGCAAACTCTTGAGCGGAGGCGATGTGGGCTGGCGCGCGAAAGATACCGGAGCGTAATCGGTAAGGTTCTCGCCGCACTTAAGTCTCAGTTTTGATTCCCTTATCCTTCTTCTCAGTGTCTATACTCATCTGTCCGGTGGACATCAGTGCTCAGTCCAACAGCCAGGCACATGCGTCGCGCGAGTTGGGTCATCAGCGGTCTGGAGACCGGCGTCTCACTGTTTATCCTCGGCCTGACGCTCCTCTGGCTCAACCCGTTCTGGCACTTCGATGAAGGCGGCTTTCTCGATTGGCGGGTGCAGTGGTGGAATGTCGCGGCTGAAGTACTCACTGGGTCCGGCTTTTTGCTAACAACTTTCGCCTTGATGGGGGCGGTGGCCGTCGTCGTATCGCGTTTGTCGGGCCGGCGCTCCTGGCCATACGGGGTCGCCGCTTTGCTGGTGGTTTGCGCTCTGGTGTGGGTGGGTCCTGAAGGCTTCACCCGAAACCTTGATGCCCACTTCGAGTGGAACTCAGCCGACGGCTTCGAGGTTTTTCGCCTGCAAACCTGGGACGAAGCTGCCAGCACTTGGCGTTCTGTGGGAAGTTCGGCGCTGCGATCGATCGTTGAAGTCGAGATTCAACCTTTGTTGCACAATTATTTCAAACTCAACGACTGGCAGAAAATGAATGGCGATGTCAGCGTCAAGGTGACCAAAATAGTCCCCTTCGCCTGGCCGGTTGCACTGGGGAGCGGCGGCGATACCCTCGAGGATCCCGATGAAACTCCTCTCATGCATGCCGCAGTGCAAGGAGACTTGAAAACCGTACAGCAATTGTTGTCGGGAACCACGAGTGCAGCGGTCAACGCTTTAAATCAAGGCGGGCAGTCCGCCCTGATCCTCGCCTGCCAAAATCCCAAGACAAGGCCGGATCTGGTGAAAGCTTTGATCTCAGCCGGTGCAAATGTTAACCTCCGCAGCCGAAATGGCTACACCGCCCTCACTTGGGCCCTCGCCCGAAACAACAATGAAGTCAGCCGATTATTGCGGCGCGCCGGAGGCAGGCCCTAAGCTTCATCCATGGCAAAAGGTGACCGGATTAGCACAAGGTGCATTCCTACTTCTTTGTGCTGGCCGCGCGAGTCTGCTGAAGAGGATTTCAATGATCATCGAAATGCGCAGGTACAAAACCAAGCCCGGCAAAATGAAAGAGAACGTTGGACGGCCGAGTTGGAGAACGTCCTGATGCTTGGCAAGGGCCTACCTGCTGCCGTTGCCCGGAGATACAACTCTCCCGTATTCCGAGGCGCGGCCAAGACGATCGAACATCCTCCACGCCGCGAGAGAAACTTTGCTGATGGCTTCCTCTCCATCGCGTTCGTTCGCCAAAAAAGCTGTCATCACACAAATCACGTAAGGCCGCTCCTCGACAAACACGATCCCGGAATCGTTCCGCACCGCTTCCAGCGAACCCGGTTTGTTGGCGATCTTCACGTCGGCTGGCAGATCGCGCGCAATCCACGAATCTTTGTTGGTGCTCAGAACTTTGAAGAAGTCGGCGATGAATTCCTGTTTCAGAACTCTGCCGCGGTAAATGCCTGTGAGCAAGGTCATCATTTCGCGCGGCGTAGATATATTTTCGCGGCCCTCCTTGGCAGCCTGGACGTCCATCATCTTTCGGCGCAGACGCGTTGTAAAAAGCCCCTGCGACTCGAGCATGGTGTTTACGTTCTCCACACCAACGCGGTCGATAAGAACGTTAGTCGCGGAGTTATCGCTGACCGCAACCATCATGGTGGCAAGATCGCGCAAGGTGAGGCGTGTTACGCCGGGCGTGAGCCCGCCCATGATGTCGCTGTCCGGGACAAGGTCAGAGGACTGCACAGTATAGAGATCTGTCAGCTTGAGCTTTCCTTGCTGCACCTGATCGTAAAGTTCCGCGAGGACCGCAATCTTGATGGAGCTTGCTTGAGCGAAGATTTCATTCTCGTGGAGAAAATACTGGTCACCCGTTTTGAAGTCCTCAATGGCAACACCCATCACGCCATCGAGATGCTGATCAACATCCAGAATGGTGGATTCAAGCTTCTGCCACAGAACTTTTTGCTTGTCGTTTTTACGGGTCTCGGCCGGGGGATTGCCGACGGTTTGAGCCAAGCCGGCTGCGAGGAACAGGATCAGGCAGGTTAAATACTTCAACGGGGCATCTCCTGAGACCAGGATTGTAGCAGGCGGGATCTCGTCGAACGACCTCTCAGTCGGCGTGGAGGACGGATAAGCGGAAGTCCTCATCCGTCAATCTTCGCTTCTCGCATCTGCCTTACCGCTGTCTCGGAACTGACCGGAGAGTAATACACTTCCTTGAACGTATAAGAGCGTGCCTTCGTCGCAAGGACCGGCATGATCTCGATGTGCCAGTGATAATCGTCGTCGATCGTCTTCCAGTATCCCAGCGTCTTGGAGGGATGCAAACTGTTGGGTGAGGTGTGCAACACCAGGTGGAAGTCTTCCGTAAACGTGCGCACCCGCTGCAGCGTCCGGCGCAGGAGCGCCGCAAGATTCACGCGCAGTCCCGGCTTCGACAACCCCGTGCGCTCGAACGACGCCTCGTGATTGCGTGGCAGAATCCAGCTCTCGTAAGGTACGCGCGGAGCAAACGGCCCGATGGCAACATAATCGCCGCGAGCCTCAATCACGCGCGCCGCCTGGCGCTCCTCCTGCGCGAGGATATCGCAAAACACGCACCGTTCCTTGCTGACGTAGTACTCACGCCCCGCCCGCAGTTCGTAAAGCACGCGTCGCGGTACGAATGTAGTGGCCGTGATCTGCGACGTAGGATGACTGAATTCCTGACCCGCATTGGAACCGTAGTCTTTGAAGAAGCTGACGTACTTGATGCGCGGGTCACGCTTGAGATCCATGATGCGTTCCGCGGCCAGGCGCAGGAACTGTCCGATTTCCTCATCGCTGGCATTCCACAAATGGCGGTCATGCCTGGGATTCTCCACCAGAACTTCGTGAGCACCCACCGAACTCATTCGGTCATAAATGCCATCCCCGCGCCGGCTCGGTTCGCCCTCGATGTGGTAGAGCGGAGTGGGATGCACCATCGAGCGCGCCGACCAAGGGCCCGCACTCGGGATGGCGGAGATCACCTGCGTGGCGTTGGGAGCATCCGCACAAAAACGGCAGGCGCTTTCAGGACGCGGGCTGTGCTCGACTGGGTTGTCTCCGGTGATAACCCAGGAACGAGTGATGGGATCCTTGCGCAGTTCCATGTATTAGCTAAACATCGGGGAAGAACCTGCGTCAACTACGATTTCGATATTACCGGGTGTGTAAGCGCACCCAGGGTCGAATTGAGCTTTGTTATAATCCGCGCCAAGCCCGCTGCCCGACCGAAAGCATGACCGAGCCGTCCACTCCGCTGATGCGGCAATATGCCGCGGTCAAGAAAGAACATCCCACCGCCCTTTTATTCTTCCGCCTGGGCGACTTCTATGAACTTTTCTTTGACGATGCGATTGTGGCCGCGAAAGAACTGCAGATTACTCTGACCTCCCGCAACAAAGAGAAAGGCATCGCTGTGCCCATGTGCGGAGTTCCCCACCATGCGGCGGAGGGCTACATTGGCAAGCTGATCCGCAAAGGCTTCAAGGTGGCGATCTGTGAGCAAATGGAAGATCCAGGGCTGGCCAAGAAGCAGATCGGGACCAAACTGGTGCGGCGCGAAGTCACGCGCGTGGTCACCCCAGGTACGGCCGCGGATTCCCTGCTGGGCTCGGAAGAAAATAATTTCCTCGCGGCGCTGGCTCAGGTCGGCGACCGCGTTGGTTTCGCGGCACTCGATCTCTCCACCGGAGAATTCCGCGCAACAGAATTTTCCGGGGAAGGCGCACTGCGACGCGTGCAGGAAGAACTGGAGCAACTCCGGCCGAAGGAGTTGTTGTATGGATCAGAGGCTCCGCTGTTCGACGCCGGACTCAGCCGGGAGAAGACCAACCGAGGGACGATCAGTCCTGGTCAATCTCTCCAGCCTCGTCCAGCTGGGGCAACTTGTACCGAGACTCCGCTCGACGATTGGATCTTCGCGCCCGACCATGCACTACCCCTCCTGGAGAATCATTTCGGAGTTCTGTCTCTGGAAGGATTTGGCCTCGCCGGGCGTACCGCCGCTGCCTCCGCTGCCGGGGCCATTCTCTACTATGTACAGTCCACACAGCGCGGACCCCTTACTCACGTCGACCGCATCGGCTGGTACGAGCGGCAAAACTGTCTCGTGCTGGATGCCGTCACGGTCCGCAATCTGGAACTGATCGAGCCGCTGTTTGCCGGAACGGACGCAGGCGTTACTCTATTCCGCTCGATTGACGCCGCCGTCACTCCGATGGGCAAGCGTCTGCTGCGGGCGTGGTTGCTCCGCCCGTCCCTCGATCTCGCCGAGATCAATGCGCGCCTCGACGCAGTAGAAGCTGGCGTGAAGGAAACCGTCGCCCGCGAGGAGTTGCGCCGTGCCCTCGATGGCGTCCTCGATCTGGAGCGACTCCTGAGCCGGGTTACGCTGGAGACCGCCAATCCGCGCGATGTATTGGCTCTGGCTGCATCGCTGGCAAAAATTCCGGCAATCAAGGCTGCGTTGTCCCGACCAGCGGCAGAACGGCTGACAACTTTGCATGGATCGCTCGACGAACTCGCCGATCTGCGCAACCGCATTGAAGAAACCATCGTCCCGGAGCCTCCGCTAAGCTTTGCCGACGGCGGCGTCATCGCGACGGGCGTGGATCGAGATCTCGACGAACTGCGTGAACTCTCCCGTAACAGCAAGCAAGTGCTGGCGCAGATCGAGCAGCGTGAGCGCGGCCGTACCGGGATTACCTCGCTCAAGGTTAAGTTCAACTCCATCTTCGGCTACTACATTGAAGTGTCGAAGCCGAACCTGCATTTGGTCCCGCAGGACTATGAACGCAAACAAACTCTGGTGGGCGCGGAGCGCTTCACCACGCCCGAACTGAAAGAGTACGAAGCAAAGATTCTTGACGCACAGGAAAAGATCGTCGAAATCGAGCGGCGGCTGTTCACCGCGTTGCGCGTCGCGATCGCCGCTGAGGCGAAGCGCATCCGCCAGACAGCACTGGCGCTGGCCGAAGTGGATTTGCTGGCTTCTCTGGCCCACATAGCGGCGCTGCGGGACTACTGCCGGCCGCAATTGATCGCATCGGCAGATGGAGAGGCAGGCGATCTCGAAATCGTCGAGGGCCGCCATCCCGTGATCGAGCAGCAGGAGATGGCCGGAGGCAGCGAGCGCTTCGTTCCCAACGATCTTTATTTGAATGCATCCAGCCACACCATTCTGCTGCTGACCGGACCAAACATGGGGGGCAAGTCCACGTACCTGCGGCAGGCCGCGCTGATCGTGATCCTGGCACAGATCGGCTCGTTCGTTCCCGCGCGCTCGGCTCGGCTCAGCCTGGTGGATCGCGTCTTCACCCGCATCGGGGCTAGCGACAATCTGGCCCGCGGCCGTTCCACTTTCATGGTTGAGATGACCGAAACTGCAGCCATCCTGCATACCGCTACGGCGCGCTCACTCATCTTGCTCGACGAAGTTGGCCGCGGCACTTCCACTTACGATGGACTGGCTATCGCCTGGGCCGCCATCGAGTATCTGCACGCGAACGTGCGGGCCAAGACTCTGTTCGCCACTCATTATTTCGAGCTGACAGAATTAGCCGAACAACTTGCGGGTGTGAAAAACTATCACGTCTCCGTAAAGGAAACCGGCAGGGGCATCGTCTTCCTGCGCAAAGTTGAGCCCGGCGCGGCCGACCGCAGCTACGGCATCGAAGTCGCCAAGCTGGCAGGTTTGCCGAATGAGGTCATCATCCGAGCCCGCGAGGTTCTGACCGAACACGAATGGGCGGAGCGCGAGCTAACAGGTCATCTCTCACCGGGAGCGCCTCCTCCGCCGACGCAATTGACAATATTCACGCCCCTGTCGCAACCCGTACTTGAGAAGTTGCGCGCGGTAGACTTGAACAGGCTTACGCCGCTGGAGGCCTTGAATCTGCTCGCGGAGCTGAAGAAGGAAATCTGAGATGACTATCAGAACCGAGAGATCTCGATTGAAGAGCGACCCGGGTCAACTGCTGATCATCGGCTTCGAGGGCACTGACATGACGCCGCGCCTCAGTTCCCTGCTCAAGCGGATTCAACCGGCGGGAGTGATCCTGTTTGCACGCAACATCAAGAGTCCCAAGCAGACCTGGCTCCTTGTGCGCGATTGCCAGAAGTGCGTTACGACGCCGCTGTTTACCTGCGTCGACCTCGAGGGCGGCAGCGTCGATCGATTTCGCGACGTCCTTGGTCCAGCGCCGTCTGCTGCGGATGTATTCGCTTCCGGCGATCGCAATCTTTTTCGCAAGCATGGCCAAGTGATTGGAGAGAACTGCCGCGCCCTGGGCTTCAACGTTGACTTCGCTCCGGTGCTCGACCTGGCTTTCGAAGCGTCGCGCAGCGTGATGAGTTCGCGCTCAGTCTCCGCAAACCCGCGCGCGAGTGTCGCTTACGCTGGCGAGTTTCTGTCCGGCCTCCGCACCGCCGGTGTGTTGGGATGCGGCAAACATTTCCCCGGCCTCGGCGAAGGCAAGCTCGACAGCCATCACAAGCTGCCGGTGATTCAGAAACCGCTAAACAAGCTGTGGTCCGAGGATCTGGTTCCTTACCGCGTGCTCCGCACGCAGCTCCCAATGGTGATGATCTCGCACGCGGCCTATCCAGCCGTGACCCATGATAAAACTCCAGCCTCGCTTTCGAAGAAGTGGATCACCGGCATCCTGCGCAAACGCATCGGCTATCGCAATCTGATCGTGTCGGACGATCTGGAAATGGGTGCGGTGTTGTCAGCAGCTCCCGTAGACAAGGCTGCCGTCGAGCACATCCGGGCCGGAGGAGACTTGTGCTTGGTCTGTCACCGCGAAGATTACGTCACGCAAGCTTACGACGCACTGGTCAAGGTGAACGAGCGTGACCGGCAGTTCGCCGAGCGCGTGGCCGAGTCGGCGCATCGAGTGCTCGCCTTCAAACGGAAGTCCGCGAAAACATGGTGCGGGGCAAAAACTCCTTCAGCTTCTGCCCTTGAGAGGCTTTCACGAAAGCTGTGGGAATTCGGCGAGCAAGTGCGGCTACAAAATCTCATTCGGAGTGAGAATGGCCAGCGGAAAAATAAGCGGCTGCGAGCATGACCAACAAAAGCATCGTCGTTGCCGGGGTAATGAGCGGAACTTCCGCTGACGGCATCAATGTAGCTCTGCTTCGCATGGAGGCACATCCGGGCTCACGTCGAGGCGCCGGCTTCCGCGCGAGTTTTCAATTGCTTGGCCACGCGGAATATTCTTACCCGAAGAAGGTTCGGGCGGCCGTGCTCGCCGCAATGAACGCTCCGCGGGCGAGCGTGGCCGATCTCTCTCGCCTGAATTTCCTCCTGGGCGAGCTTTATGCCGATGCGGTGATCTCCACCGAGCGCCAATTCCGCGTGAAAGCGGACCTGATCGGCTGCCACGGGCAGACACTCTATCACCAAGGCGAGCCTCTGCGTTTCCTGGGCCGCAAGATCGCGGCTACCTGGCAGACAGGCGAGGCCGCCATCGTCGCTGCCCGAGTGCGTGCTCCTGTCGTCTCAGATTTTCGCCCGTCTGAACTGGCGGCTGGAGGCAAAGGTGCGCCGCTCGTTCCCTTCCTCGATTACACGCTTTTTCGCGACAATGATGTCGGAAGAATCGTGCAAAACATCGGTGGCATCGCCAACCTTACCGCGATCCCCGCACGGGCTGCCCTCGATGAAGTCGTCGCGTTCGACACCGGCCCCGGCAACATGGTGATCGATGCCGTCACCGAAAAGCTCTTCGGCCAACCGTTCGATCGTGGCGGAAGAATCGGGGCCTCCGGAAAAGTTCTCCCTCAAGTTCTCCGCGAAGTGCTGTGCCAGGATTTTTTCCGCAGAACTCCTCCCAAGACCGCAGGCCGGGAGGAATTCGGGCGCGAGTTCGTTCGCGAATTCTTGCGACGCTGCAGACGTGGCCGCAGGCAAGATGTAGTAGCCACGGCGACGGCGCTAACCGCCCGCTCGATTGCCGATGCGGTGCAGCGGTATGCGGCGCAGAAGTCACCTCCTCGACGGAAAACTGCCTTTCAGGAAATGATCCTTTCCGGAGGCGGAGCCAAAAACTCAACACTCGTGGACATGTTGACTACCGAATTGTCACCCCTCGGACTACGCCTGCGATTTTCCGATGAGTTCGGCCTGCCTTCGGCGGCGAAAGAGGCGGTCGCCTTCGCCGTCCTGGCGCATGCAACCTGGCTGCGTCGTCCCTCCAACGTGCCTTCCGCAACGGGGGCGAAACGCGCGGCGGTTCTCGGGAAAATCTCGTATCCTTGAATCGGCCGAATATGACGACCTATATCTCCATGTTGCGAGGTATCAATCTTGGCTCGCACAACCGCATCCAGATGGAATCCCTAAGGACTTCTTTAGCCACACTTGGCTTCGAGCGAGTCAGGACGTACGTCCAAAGTGGAAACGCGGTATTTTGCTGTGCTGATCTGCCTACATCAAAGCTCTCAGAGAAAATTGAACGGCAAATACTCAAAGACCTTGGCTTGACTGTCCCCGTCATCTCGCGGACTGCCGATGAAATGAAGAAGATCATTCACAAGAATCCATTCTTAAAACAGGACGGCATCGACGGTTCCAAGCTGCATGTAACTTTCCTGTCGGAGGATCCGGCGCGATCCACGATCAAGAAACTGGACACGCTAGCTGCCGGGGCTGACCAGTTTCACTGCTCAGCCAAAGCGATTTACCTCTATTGCCCGGGTGGTTACGGTGAGACGAAGCTTTCCAACCACGCCTTTGAAAGATTGCTCTCGGTTCGCGCCACCACCCGCAATTGGAAATCCGTGAACAACCTCTATCAGATGGCAGCGGACATCGACTGATGCGGACTCCGCTCCAAGCCCAAAGCCAAAAGGCATTCGCAACTCTCGCTGCGCTTGGCCTCACACTGGTCTTGCTCTCCTGTTCCAGCAAGCCCGATCCCAACACGCTGGTGATGCTGATCGAGTCCAGTCCCACGAATCTCGACCCGCGAATCGGAGTCGACGCGCAGTCGGAACGTATTGACAATCTGATCTTCGACGATCTCCTCTCTCGCGGCGACAACCTCGATGTCGCCCCCGGACTCGCTGAGCGATGGGAGATTCCCGACCCGCTAACCTACATCTTTCACCTGCATCGCGGCGTGAAGTTTCATGATGGACACCCGCTCACCGCGCGCGACGTGAAGTGGACCTTCGATTCTCTGCTTCAGGGCAAGGTGCGCAGCACCAAAGCAGCGGTCTATCGCTTCGTCGATGGCATCGACGCGCCCGATGACTTCACCGTCATCTTTCATATGCAGGAACCGTCAGCGACGCTGCTGTGGAATCTGTCGGACGGTGCGATCGGCATCGTGCCCTTCGGCAGCGGAAATGAAGTAACGACGCATCCCATCGGCTCCGGACCGTTCAAATTCGCCAGCGCCGAGACCGACAAAGAAGTCATCCTCGAACGCAACGATGATTACTGGGGCGAGAAGGCGAAGCTGGCTCGGGTACGCTTTGCCGTGGTTCCCGATGCGACTACGCGCGCACTCGAATTACGAAAAGGCAGCGCCGACGCCACCATCAACGCTCTAACTCCAGATACGGTGGTCACGCTGCAGCGTAATCCGGAACTCGCGGTGGAACGCGCTCCGGGAACCGTACTGGCCTACATGGGGTTCAACCTGCGTGATCCGATCCTGCGCGACGAACGAGTGCGCCAGGCCATCGCCTATGCTCTCGACCGCAAGCCGATGATCGAATATCTCTGGCGCGGCGAGGCGCAATCGGCACGCAGCGTACTTCCACCACAAAGCTGGGCCTATAACGGCGATGTTCCAGCTTACGAACACGATTCCGGCAAAGCGGAAAGATTGCTCGATGCGGCGGGATACCCCGCACTCAACGGTATACGTTTTCACCTCACCATGAAGACTTCCACCGACGAGAACACACGCCTGATGGTCGCCGTGATGCAGCAGCAGCTCCGCGAAGTGGGCGTTGTGCTCGATATTCGCAGCTTCGAGTTTGCCACATTCTTCGCCGATGTAACCCACGGTACTTTTCAGCTGTACTCTTTGCGCTGGGTCGGCGGCAACGAAGATCCGGACATTTTCGAATACGCATTTCACTCGGCAAAGTTTCCCCCGAACGGAGCCAATCGTGGCTACTATTCGAATCCGAAAGTCGACGCCCTGATCGACCAGGCTCGCCGCGAAGTCGACCAGGCCCAGCGCAAGTCAACCTACGCCGAACTGCAACTCATCCTTGCCGACGAGCTGCCCTATATCGATCTCTGGTATCTGGATAACGTTCTTGTCCACAACAAGCGCGTGCGCAACCTGCAACTGAATCCCGCGGGAAATTACGACTTCCTGCGGACCGCGGAGTTAGTGAAGTGAGCGGGATGGCCATTGACAAATGGCTACCGCAATATCAAGTAAGCGCCACCTATTCGCTTCTTGTGCATGCAACTGCTGAGAAGACGTACGCCGCCTTGTCGCATGCCCGCTTCTCGGACCTCGCTATTGTTCGAGTTTTGATGAAGCTTCGCGGTTATCGGCTCGGCCGCACCCCAACGCCAGGTTCCCAGGTTCGGGAAGCTGGACGTGGTTTGTTTCTAGAGCTCGTGGCCGTACCACCGTGGGAAGTGGTGGTGGGCGTCGTGGGACGGTTCTGGAGACCAGACGGCGGTGTGGTGCGCGGTCTTACGCCCTCGGAATTCGCGGATTTTCATAGCGAGGGCTATGCCAAGGCGGTTTGGAGCTTCTCACTTGCACCAGCCGGCACCGGCACCCAACTCAGCACCGAAACGCGCGTGCGAACGTTCGGGCGTTCAGCAACCTTAAAGTTCCGGGCATATTGGTTCCTTGTCGGTCCGTTTTCCGGACTGATCCGTAAGGCCATGCTGCGCGAAGTTAGGCAAATGGCGGAGCAGCACACCGCCTGAACCCGCATGTTACCATCGAATTTTCCCATCCTGATAAATGCGACTTCTCTTCATCGGCGATATTTTCGGACGTCCCGGCCGCACCATCGTCAAAGACCGGCTGCCGGGCATCGTTCGCGATCAGGCCATCGACTTGATCATCGCCAATGGCGAGAACTCTGCCGCCGGTTTCGGCATCACGCCCGCGCTCGCCGAAGAACTGTTTGAGCTGAATATCGACGTCATCACCACGGGCAACCACGTCTGGGACAAGCGCGAAATCATCGACTATTTCCAGATGGTCGAAGGCAACGGCAACGCTCCGGCGCGGCGGCTTCTGCGCCCGGCAAACTATCCCGCGGATATGCCCGGCTGGGGCTTATACCAGGGCCAGAAGGCAAAAATTCCTTACGCCGTGATCAACCTGCAGGGCCGCGTCTTCATGGCTTCGAACGACGATCCGTTTCGCATCGCCGACCAGCTTTTGAAAAGCATTGACGCCAAAATAATCCTGGTCGACTTCCATGCCGAAGCGACCTCGGAAAAGATTTCTATGGGCTGGTATCTCGACGGCCGCGTAACCGCCGTGGTGGGCACGCATACGCACGTTCCCACGGCGGATGAGCGAGTTCTGCCGCAAGGCACTGCCTACGTTACCGACGTCGGCATGACCGGCCCCTATGACGGCGTGATCGGGGTCAAGAAGGAACTGGTCGTCAACAAGTTTCTCAACAGCATGCCCGTGCGTTTCGAGCCGGCCTCCGGTGACGTCCGCCTGTGTGCCGTGGTGATCGATTGCGACGAGAAAACCGGCAAAGCGCGGGACATCGAGCGGTTGATGTCGAGCTGATTATCCTTGCCACAAGAAACGCCTACGTCACCGTTCTAGGTTCGCTGGTTGTGTTTCGTGGGGTCAAATCAAGCCGAAGGTACCCGGCACTACCGAGCTATCGGCAGGGACTACCCGGGCAGGGTAAAATCAACCGCATGCGTTGCGCGCCATCCATTCTCCCGGTTTGCTTTTTGCTTGCGCTCGCCAGCGTTCCTGTCTTTGCCGCCAATGATCTTCCGCTCGATCCTCCTGCCATCTCCTGCGGCAACGGCGTGCCGGGCGGCATCAACTGCGTGCCTTCCAAAACCGATCTAAAAGAAGCCCGCAATGCTTATGCTCGCGGATTGAAACTGGAAGAACACAAGCACTTTGAAGAAGCCTTCAGCGAATTCGACAAAGCGTCGCGCCTGGTCCCGCGGGATCCACATTTCTTTTCCGCACGCGAAGTGGCGAAGTCCCAATTGGTATTCCAGCACACGACGCGCGGCGAGGCGTACCTCGCTAACGCGCAGCGCGAGCCGGCTGCAGCCGAGTTTCGTTCCGCGCTGAAGATTGATCCCGATAACAGCTACACCGAGCAGCGTCTCGCGGAAGCTCTGCGCGACGCGGCTGCTCCCGCTCCTCACGGCCTTCCATCTTTACTCGCCGAGTCCACTGAACTCCACCTGGACCCCAAGCCTCAACGGGCTACGTTCCACTACCGGGGCGACGTACGCGGGCTCTTTGCCGAATTGGCATCCACCTACGGAGTGACCGCCGATTTTGACGATTCGGTGCAGACCAGATCAGTGCGCTTTTTTGTGGACGATGTCGATTTCTTCACGGCTCTCAACCTTGCCTGCCGGGTCAGCAAGACCATGTGGACCGCTCTCGACGCACACCAGTTCCTGGTAGCCGCCGATACTCCTGAAAATCACAAGCAATTTGACCGCATGTCGCTCGCCACTTTCAGCCTGCCCGGATCCGCCACGGCCCAGGAAGCAACGGAAATGGTCACGGCGCTTCGCAATATCTGCGAGTTTCAGAAAATCAGCTCCGGCCAACTTGGAACCATCGAAGTGCGCGCACCTCAGTCCACTCTGACTGCCTGTACCAAGCTCTTGCAGCAGTTGACGAGTGATCCTCCCCAAGTCTCCCTGGATGTCGAGATCTACGAGGTCGACCACAACTTCACACGCGAAATCGGTCTTCACATCCCCGACACTTTTAATATGTACAACATTCCCGTAGCCGCGCTGGCGGGGCTGGGCGGGCAGAGCATTCAGTCGCTCGTTAACCAATTGATTTCATCCGGAGGTATCAATCAGGCAGGCAGCTCTGCGCTCTCCGGTCTGTTGGCGCAATTGCAGGGCCAGGCGAACTCCATATTCAGCCAGCCGCTGGCCACGTTCGGCGGTGGTCTGACCTTCTCGGGGGTAAGCCTGGATCACTTCACGGCGGCTCTTTCCCTCAATGAGTCGTGGGCGCGCAGCTTGAGCCGTGCCACTCTTCGCGCCGGGCAGGGCAAGGAAGCCACTCTCCACATCGGAGAACGCTATCCCATCCTGAACGCTTCGTACGCACCCATCTACAATTCGCCTCAGATTTCCCATGTATTGGGGAATCAGAGCTACGTTCCTCCGTTCCCATCGGTGAGTTACGAAGATTTGGGATTGAGTCTCAAGACCACCACGGTGATCCACGGCGACGGAGAAGTGAGCATGAAGCTTGAGTTGCAGATGCGCTCGCTGACCGGAAGCAGTTCGAACGGTGTGCCAGTAATTTCCAACCAGGAATATCAGGGCGGTATACGCCTCCGCGATGGGGAGCCGGCTGTGGTTGCCGGCGAAATCACCACCAATGATCAATATTCGATGAGCGGAATCCCCGGACTTCAATCCCTTCCCGGTCTGAGTCAGGCTCTGGCCGACAATACTAAAATGAAGGAAAACGACGAATTGCTCATCATCATCACGCCGCACGTCGTGGCCAACCATAGCCGGAAGACGGATGAGATCTGGGTCACCGAAAAGTAGCGGCTCTCCCAAATCCGAACTCCGGCTTACTTGCCTTGCTTCGCCGCGAAATCCACCAACGCCTTCAGAGTGTCAGCTGGAACCTGGCTCACATTTCCGATGCTGCGCCCGTTGATAAAGAGGGTGGGCGTGCTGTTCACACCCGCAGACTTGCCCAAAGCAATTGAGGCCTCCACTCGAGCCTTAGTCGCCGGAGTTGGGGCGCAACTTGCGATGTCCGCGCCCTTTACCCCGGAGGCATCGGCTACCGCCGTCAGCTTTTCGTCGGCGTTCTCGGCCGTTATTTCAGCTTGCGCGTCGTATGTCTTCGCAATGAACTTCCAGAAAGCTTCATTGGACGCTTGTGCAACACATTCCGCATAGTCCGCCCCCTTTGCCGCCCAGTTGTGCATCTCGAGCGGAAAGTTCTGGAATACAAAACGCGCATTTGGTTCCCCGGCGATGAGTGCCTCGATCGCCGGTTGTGCCGACTTGCAAGCCGGGCATTGCAGATCGCCGAATTCTACAATCATTACCGGCGCGTCCTTCGGTCCGCGCGACGGCCCCGTAACACCCTTGTCGAGGATTTTTCTCATGGCGGCGAAAGGCTTGGCTCCGAACGGAATAACTTCACCCACCAGGGCGTGTTCCCCATCCGTGGTAACGTAGAACCGGCTAAGCTGCTGGCCTTGCGGGCTGGCCAGAATAACGTCGACTTGCGCCAACCCCGGCACGGACGCCGGCTTGATGGCCGAAATCTTCCAGCTCACTTGCGGCTCATACCCGAATGTCTGCTGCATGAATGATTCCACCGTGGCTTCCGATGGAAGATTGACAGCCGTCGCCGAGACCGGCTTATCCGCCACCTTCGCGGTGTCAGAGGACTGCGCGCCAGCCAGACCGCAGGTTAGTAGAAAAATAACAATCGACTTGAGAAAAGGCCGCATGGTTTCCTTTCAATTTAAAAATCGCAGATTGTAGGTGAAGCAGGCCGCACAGAACGAGTCGACAGAAAATCACACTTCGCTCTTCGCGGCGATGGGAAAACGGCGCCCGTATCCGAAAGCCTTGGAAGAAATCTTGATGCCCTGCGCCGCCTGCTGGCGCTTGTATTCCGCACGGTCAACCATTCGCACAACGCGCCGCACAACCTCGAGGTCAAAACCATGATCCGTGGCAATTTGTTCGACCGCGTGCGCCTCTTCCACATAATCCTCGAGTACGGCATCGAGAATCTCGTAGGGTGGCAGTGAATCGCTGTCCTTCTGGTCGGGCCGCAATTCGGCCGAAGGTGGCTTCTCCAGAGAGGCCTGCGGAATGACAGGGCGAATTGAATTAATGTACCGGCTCAGTCGGTAAACCAGAGTCTTCGGCACATCGGAAATGACCGCGAGGCCACCCACCATATCCCCATAAAGTGTACAGTAGCCTACGCCCAGTTCGCTCTTGTTGCCAGTGGAGAGCACGATCGCGCCGAACTTATTCGACAGCGCCATGAGCAGAGTGCCCCGCGCACGGGACTGAATATTCTCCTCCGTCGTATCTTCTTTCCGACCTGCGAACACTCCCTTCAAGGTCTCCCGGTAGGCTTCGAAGGCGTGATCAATTGAAAGCAATTCGAAGCGGATGCCCAGATTCTCCGCCAACGCGCGCGCGTCATCGATGGAGCCCGGGGAAGAATATGGTCCGGGCATGCCCACGCCGATCACATTCTCCGCCCCGACCGCGTCGGCAGCGATGACAGCCGTCAACGCCGAATCAATGCCGCCGCTGAGGCCGATGATCGCCTGCCGGAATCCGCACTTGTGCATATAGTCACGCGTCCCCAGCACCAAGGCGGCGTACACGCTCGCTTCTTCGCCTTCTATCTGGTCGTGGAGATCGCCGATGAGGCTTTCCGAGTCGAAGCAGATCAGATCTTCCTCGAAAGACTTGGCCTGCGCGATGATTCGCCCTTCTGCGTTGAGAACGATGCTCGATCCATCGAAGACCAGGCTGTCATTGCCGCCCACTTGATTGACCATCGCCACCGGAACCTTATGGTGGCGCGCGATGGAGGCCAGCATGTCGCGCCGCACTTCCCGTTTGCCGATCCAGAAAGGCGACGCGGAAATATTCAAAACAATGTTGCCGCCCGCACCTACCAGCGCATCGATAGGATCGACCGTGTACAGTCGCTTCGGCCAGAAAAGCTTATCGTTCCAGGCATCCTCGCAAATAGTAAGCGCCACGCGGATATCGCAGAGGGAGAACAAGCTCTGGCTTCTTGCCGGCGCGAAATTTCTCATCTCGTCGAAGACATCGTAGGTGGGCAACAGCATCTTGGACTGCAGAAACGCGACCTTGCCGTCCTGCAACAGCACGGCGGAATTCATGACCGACTTGCCGGTTTCCGATTCCGCGGGAGTCACCAGCCCGCAGATCACGCCAATGCCGCGCGTTTCATTCGCAATCTTTTCGGCGCTCTCGCGATTGCGAGTAACAAAAGATGCTCGTTCCACCAGATCGCGGGGCGGATAACCGCAGACTGATAACTCGGGGAACAAGATGAGGCCAGCGCCGCCGGCGCGCGCGCGCCGGGAAAACTCGATCATCTTGGCAGCGTTGCCGGAGAAATCTCCAACGGTGAGGTTGATTTGGCCCAGCGCAATCTTCACTGTTTTAGTGTAAAGCCCAGATCAGCAGAGGCCAAATTGAGTCGGCGAGCAGGACTGCCCGCCGCGTAACTCAGCGCCGGGATGGATTTCGCCGTGCACTTCGGTCGATGCCATACCTGCCCCACTGACAGACCTGTCCTCCATGCGCGCGGAGACCGTTTTCAGAACACACTTTCGTCTTCCCATGACGCTTCGACCGAAATCATCACCGCAGAGCGCAGTTCTCGCATGGCCGTGCTCGTGACCATCTATCGGCAAAAGTGAAATGAGGCCAGAACCGGGGGAGATCCTGCTTCGGTAATTTCGGCGAGTCTTTTCCCATTATGGATCGCAAGAACTAGGTTTTGCGGTTGCTAGTCGCTTCCTGCCGGAAACACCGTGTGCCTCGGGACGGGTACGGGCGTTTGACCTTTCTGGTCGTGCCAGAGAACTTTATTAAGACGGGCTGCTCCGGCGGCATCGGGACGCGAAAAATCCATCCTGGCAGATTCATTCGCCCCTTGCGCGTCCCGCCGGTTCACCTCATAGATGAGGCCATTCTTTAGATTGCGATAGTCCGCTTTGAATGCGGGCTGGCCACCCGCGCCGGAGAACATGGGCCCCATCGCCGGTGCGTAAGCGTCGTTCTGATTCATGGGAGGCAGCCCCAGCAGCATCTCCATGGTGTGGATCAGGTTTACCGTGGTGTAGAAGCGGTGATCGACGTAAGGCTCGGCTGCGGCCCCGGGCGAATACCTGCTGACAACGAAGGCGATCGATCGATGGGCGTCGATGTGGTCGCCGCCGTCCTGTGCATCATCTTCCAGGACGAAGATGGCCGTGTCGTCCCAATAAGGACTGTGTGAGACTGCGTCAACCACACGGCCGAGGGCGAGATCGTTGTCCGCCACCGAGGCCGCTGGGCGCGGCCGGTCAGGACGCGTCCCGCCGGTGTGATCGTCGGGAAGATAAAGCAGCACGAATTGCGGCAATTGAAAATCCTGGCTTTCGTTCGACTCCCGCGCGCGTGTGTACGCGGCGAATTCATTGAGGAATTCGTCGACCCGAAGTTGGTCGGGATAGTCCGTGTTGAAATCAGGGTAGAGCGCATCGAAGTGATCGCGCAGCACCGCTTTCGTAGCTTTAACGCCCTTGAACAGAGGCACAGTCCAGGGATATGGGCTCGTCCCGCCATGTGGTTCGCCGACATTCGGAGGCAAGGGATCGCCCTGGTGCAACTCGGTGCGCGGGCAAGGTGCTTCCTCGGCGGAAGGAGTTCCCTGTTTCGGCGACGCGACCTTGCGAACTTTGTTGCACCACGCCGCATTCACATACTCGCCGTAATCACGGTAGCTCAGCCCGCGCCGAGCCACGTTGTCCCAAAGAAAGCCGGTGCCGGGATCATCGATATCTGGCTGCTTATGGTCGAGCGGAAATTCGTCGGCGACCGTACCCTGGAAATCGTACGTCCTCTCCTTGCCGCGGTATGCAATTTGCCAGGTTTTTTCGTTGTAGTCACTGGTGATGGCAGCAGTCGACCAAAGATGTCCGTCCCCGGAAACCTCCCCGCTGTCGTAGAAATTGTCGAGCACCCCGAATTGCAACGCCAGCTTGTGCTGGTTCGGAGTGATGTCGGCGCCATACATAGTGAGTGACGGGTCGCCGTCGCCCACTTTCAAATCTCCCAGGATCTGGTCATACGTGCGATTTTCCTTGATGACGTAGATCACGTGCTTGATGGGATTGTTGCCCGCCGCGAACTGGATTGTTTCGGGCTCCTGGTTGGGCAGATCGTGGTGCAGCAAGTTGTCGTGCTCAACCGTGCGGGTGAGTTCTTCCAGCTTGCCGAGAGTGGCCGGAACGTCCAGTCGCGCGATCGAGCCCCGCAACAGTGTAGGGATATAAGGATGCTCATGGTGCCTGATTTCCCACGCAGTTTGTCCCCGGCTTTTGTTCGGGCTTGTGCCTTGGCCCTTGGCAGTGGCGATAAGAAGGTCATTGCCATGGACAGCCACGGCGCTGGGATACCAGTCGGTCGGAATGAAACCGAGAGCGGGGATCGTGCCAGAGTCTGCGGTGGAAGAGTGAGCCGTCAGTTCGATCTCGCCATTTCTGAGCACGCTGGAGGTGTCAAACACTGCCGCCGCGTTCAACGAGGCATCGGCCACAAACAGCCGTTTTCCGTCCACCGATTGAGCCAGCGCGCCAGGATAACTTCCCCCATACTCTTGGCTCCGCACTGCCGTATTGAGTAATGCCACCGTCCTGCCGCTTCGCGTTGTAATCGCGGCAACCGCATCGGCGTTCGACAGAGCCACGTAGAGCACGTCCTCATTCGGGCTCAGCAGCAGTGCGCTGGGATGCGAGCCAGGAGCAATGCGATCTTCTGGTTCCTTCAGCTTGATGCAGCGAACGACTTTGCCCGTAACCAGATCCAGCTCGGCGACCTGCGATGCATTCCACAAGCTGCACCAGGCGCGTCGTCCGTCACGCGTGGCCACTACTGTGTATGGAAAGGAAGATGGAACGAGGTGGTTCGTACTTAGGTCAAAACGGTGAATCACTTTGCCGCTGGCCACGTCGATCAGCACGACGTTGTCGGAAAGGTTATTCGCCACTAAGAGGCGATCGTGACCTCCAGCGGGAATCAAAGCCAGCCCCGCAGGATAAGGAATCGCGGTTCCCGGCGGCGTCTTCTGTAAACCGATCGCAACTTTCTTTCCGGCCGCGAGCGTTTGAGGTTCGAGGGCGATGAAGCGCTCAGGTGCAACTTTGCCATCCGTGAAGCTGTAGACCGCAATTCCGTTGCCGGTGTCGCCCATCTTCTGTCCCGTAGGATCAGTAATCGATCCCACAGAAGCGTAGAGATGTTTTCCATCAGAGCCGAAGACCAGGCCGAGGAAATAGCTTTGGTGCACCTCTTCTCCAAAGCGCTTGTCGGGATAGTCGGCGATCCGGTTCGTCTTCAGATCGAGGATGGCGATCGATTGCGTTGCGTTGGTCTCCTGCGTGCCATAACCGTCATTCAACAGCGCCGCGTAACGCCCATCGGGACTGATCGCGATGGTGGCGGGAAAGCTGTTGGTGCTGCCAATACGGCCGGGCGAGGGAATCGTCAAAGTCTTGCTGGTGGGAAGCGAGATCGAACCGTCGGACCTCGGTTCCTGCGCCGGCGCAGCGGTCATCCCAAGCGTGACAAGTGCGGCCAGAAATGCGATGCCGGAGAATCGAATCACAAGCCCTCCGCGGTGACTAACCTGCGACTGCAGAAGATGTAGAGAAAGATGAGCCTAATCCAGCCGCAAGCAGTGGTCAAAGCGGGTGGGTTCGAACGCTCACAGGATTCCTTCTGACCGTTCCCCAGCAAGAAAACGCAAAACCTTCCTAGGCTCCGGAGGCTCGCGTAGTGCCTTCGTGTTGAGCCGAAGACGTGCCGGGATGGTCTTCCGCAGTAGCCACGTTGTGGCGGACGTCAGCGCCCTGCACCCAGAAGATGACGTCCTCGGCGATGTTGGTGGCATGGTCGGCGACGCGTTCCAGATTGCGCGCGATCAGCAGCGCATCGAGCGCTTGCCGCACCACATCTGGACGCTGATTCATGGTCTTCACCAGTTGGATGAAAGCATCGTCCTTCATGCGATCAACCACGTTGTCCATTTCAAGCACGGCCTGCGCCAGTTCGACTTTGCCTTCGATGAATGACTCGAGCGCCCGGCGCACCATGGCGCTCACCGCCGCACCCATGCGCGCAATGTCCACAGGTAAATCCACACTTGGAAGATCCACCATGTCCATCACACGTTCGGCGATGTTGACGGCCTGATCGCCCACGCGCTCCAGGTCGGAATTGATCTTGGTCACGGCAAGAATGAAGCGCAGATCGACAGCCATGGGTTGCTGCATGGCCAGCAAGTCGAAGGCAGCCTCGTCGATCTCCCGTTCGGAAGTATTGATCAGGCTCTCGCCTTCCAGAACCATCTGGCAACGGGTGAGATCGCGGTCGATATAGGCCTGGCGCGCGCGGTCCACCGCCTGTTCCGCCAGCCCACCCATGCGAAGTAACTTCTGGCGCAGATCGTCGAGCCCTTGCTGAAAGCGAGTGCGCATTATCCGAACCTTCCTTATCCGAATCTGCCTGTGATGTAGTCTTCCGTCCGCTTGTGGGTCGGTTTGGTAAAGATTTTTTCCGTCTTATCGAACTCGATCATTTTGCCCAGCAGGAAGAATCCGGTGAACTCGGCCACGCGCGCCGCCTGCTGCATATTGTGCGTCACAATTACGATGGTATACCGTTCTTTGAGCTGAAAGATCAACTCTTCAATTTTGCCGGTCGAAATCGGATCCAGCGCCGAGCAAGGCTCGTCCATCAGCAGAACCTCAGGTTCTACCGCCAGCGCCCGCGCAATGCAAAGCCGCTGCTGTTGTCCGCCGGAGAGGCTGGCGCCGGATTTCTTGCGAACGTAATCCTTCACTTCCTCCCATAAGGCAGCGGCTGCGAGTGATCGTTCTACAATCTCATCCAGCTTGCGGCGGTCGCGAAAACCGTTCAGCTTCAATCCCGAGGCCACGTTGTCATAAATCGACATGGTCGGAAACGGATTGGCCTTTTGAAAAACCATCCCCACCCGCCGGCGCAGCTGAGTGGCCGAAGTTCCGTCGTAGGCATCGATCTCTCCGATGCGCACACTGCCCGAAACTCGCGCGTCAGGAATAGTTTCGTGCATGCGGTTCAGGCAGCGGATGAAAGTCGACTTGCCGCAGCCTGAGGGCCCGATCAGCGCCGTGGCGTGGTTCGCCGCCATGGTCAATTGGACGTCGTACAACGCCTGGGTCTTGCCGTACCACGCGTTCAAGTTTTCGACCTGGATGCCTACGCCCATAGACTATGCGGCTCCGAAAGTACCGCGACGTACGGCGAAACGCACGGCCGCAACCGCTGAGACGATGAGGATAATCAGCACGAGCGCTCCCGCCCAGGCTTGCCGGTGCCATTCATCGTACGGAGAAATAGCATAATTGAAAATCTGCAGTGGCAACGCGGCGGTCGGTTGGTTGGCCCGAAGATTCCAGAATTGATTCCCGAATGCCGTGAACAGCAAAGGCGCCGTTTCTCCAGCCACCCGAGCAAACGCCAGCATAATTCCCGTAATCACGCCCGAAGTCGCCGTGCGCAGCGTGATGGAGAGAGTCGTCCGCCAGCGCGAAATGCCCAGTCCGTACGCAGCCTCCCGCAAAGCCTGCGGCACCAGCAGGAGCATCTCTTCGGTCGTGCGCGTGATCGTAGGAACCATCATGATGGCCAGTGCTACTCCCCCCGCCAGGGCAGAGAAATGTTTCTGGTAAAGAACCACAATGGAGTAGGCCACAATTCCGATCACAATCGAAGGCACGCCGTTCAGCACATCGGCGGTGAAGCGAATCGCGTCGCCGAAACGGTTGCGTCCAAACTCCGCCAAGTAAATGCCGGCCCCCACTCCCAGGGGAACTCCCAGAACGCTGGCCAAGCCCAGGATGAACACGGAGCCCACGATGGCATTCGCCATCCCGCCGCCGGATTCACCCACCGGCTTCGGCGTCTGCGTGAGAAAGGCCCAGTTGATCGAGCCCACACCGCGGTAAACCAGGTAAGCAAATATCGCAAACAGCGGTACCAATACAAGGATGACAGTCAGCACAGCCACACCCGTCATCACATGGTCGGTGATCCGGCGCCGCAAAGCGATCGGCGGCACGGTGTGCGCGGAGATTTTCGGGTCAGGCATTGGACCTCGAAGGCTGGCCGCGAGTGACGGTCCAGACGAGGAATCGGGCCAACGCATTGACCACGATGGTCACCAGGAACAAAGCCAGCCCAATTTCGATCAAAGCCGCCAGATTCAAGTCGCCGGTAGCTTCGCTGAACTCATTGGCCAGCACGCTGGCCATGGTGTATCCGGGCGCAAACAGCGACTTCGCAATCTCCGGCCGGTTCCCGATCACCATCGTGACCGCCATGGTCTCTCCCAAGGCGCGACCCAGTCCCAGGATGATGCCGCCCATGATCCCGGCTCTCGCATTGCGCAGCACTCCGACGCGGATCATTTCCCAGCGCGTAGCGCCCAGCGCCAGCGCGGCCTCCCGCTGATGCTGCGGAACCACCATCAGCACCTCCCGGGCGATCGAAGAAATGATTGGAATGATCATGATCGCGAGGATGATTCCGGCCGCCAGCATGCTGATGCCATACGGTGGCCCGGTGAACAACCCCGTCCAACCCAGGGTTTTCGACAAGAAAGGTTCAACATAGCTGCTGAGGATCGGCACTAGCACAAAGATCGCCCACAGACCATAAACCACGCTTGGAATGGCAGCCAGTAATTCTACGAAAAAAGATAATGGCCCGCGCAACATGGGCGGGCACATCTCAGTCGTGAATACTGCGACGCCAATGGAGAGCGGCACTGCAATGATTAGCGCCAACAGCGACGAAACCAAGGTTCCGTAAACGAACGGCAAGGCACCGAACTTCTCGTTTACCGGATCCCAATCCCGCGCGGCAAAGAACTTAAATCCAAATGCGTGCCAGGAAGGCCCAGAACGCAGCACCAATTCGTAAACGATTAAGACCAGGGTTCCCAACACCGCCAGGCCGCAGAGCAGCATGGCGAATTTGAAGACCTGGTCCCCGGCTTCGCCCTTTCGCCCCCAAAAGCGAGCATCCCCCTTTCCCTTTGAGGAGACTTCGCTAACTTTCGTCACTTCAACGGGTTGCGGAGCAGGCATATCAGGCCGGGGTCGCGCTGCATTGGCCATTCCCCGCTACCCTAGCAGAATCCTGTTAACAGGATGTTAAAATGCCGAAGCTTTTCGGATTGCCTTTTTGCCGGTAAGCCTGTATTTTCTTCTTCCATTCGCATGCGCCTATGTCCACTGCTCCCGAGCCCAGCCGCGTGATTTTTCAGAAGCTTGAAAGCGACCTGATCAAGCTTTCCTCGAAACCACGGGCAGAAACTGTGCACCGATTCCGCACCGGCACGCGGCGCTTGCAGATATTGCTGGGCGAACTTTCTCCCGATCTCGACCGCAATGAAAAGAAACTGCTGAAGCTCCTCGGGCGCATCCGGAAACGCGCGGGCAAAGTACGCGATCTGGACGTGCAATTGTCGGCGCTGCGCAGTTTGAAAATTCCGCGCGAGCCCCGGCGCAAAACCCAAATCATTCATCACTTGATCGATCTTCGCAGCCAGCAGGAAAAAAAGCTTCACAAAGAGCTCGACAAAGCCACCCTTCGTGACATCCGCAAGCGCTTGAGACGCGCGGCCAAGCGCTTCAATCCGGAAATCAGTCGCGATCCTTTGGCTATTGCCAAAACCATGCTGATCCCTCTTGAGCGCGAAGGTGCGCCGCTAACCGAACTGGTATTGCACCAATACCGCATTCTCACCAAGCGGGCTCGCTATGCGGCGGAGTTTGCCAGCCCCTCAAGGGAAGCTGTGCGGTTTATCGCCGAGATGAAGCGCATCCAGGACGCTTTGGGAGATTGGCATGATTGGCTCACCTTGACGCAAACGGCGGTCGAACACCTGGGCGACGTTCGCGAGTCGCCCCTGGTGGCGGAGCTCCACAACGTCACCGGAGCAAAATTCCGGCATGCCGTTGCAGTTCTTAGCCGCACTCGAGGCAAACTGGAAACGACTGGCAGGGGACCGGCCTCGGTGCCAGCCAGCGCAGGCGGCCATGCAGCCACAGCAGCCTGACGGCCAGAAGTTTCGGCAAATCTCTTCCTGAGTTGCCTCGCCGTTTTCAATCATCCTGGCCACCTACATGGGTGCCTCCCTCACTGCATCGATCTATTTTCCCCCGTTGGATAAACATGGCGGATTGTGTGCAAGACTCAATGACCTTCCGCGCGCTCACCAGCCCAGCTCAAGGTGAGCTGGGCTCGGCTAATCGCGCCGTCCTGGAGTTTGATATCCTATCGGCCTTCGAAAGCTCGCGACAGCGAGGTTGTTGTTGCCCCACTTGTGCCCACAACCTTCTTGAGGCCCTCGCGCCAATCAATCCGCAATCCCCTTGAACCGAATTTCGCACCAGGCCAATTCACCCTCACGGGCTCCTTGCGCTGATGACTGCGCGAGCCTTGGCATGTAAACTGTTGGCCTTGCCTCAATGCCGACCTTTGCCGCGGTTGATATCGGTTCTAACTCCGTTCGCCTGAAGATCGCCCGCCTCACGCGTGGCCATCTTCGCCCCATTCACGAAGATCGCGAAGTTACGCGTCTGGGCGAAGGGGTGTTTCGCTCCGGATTCCTCACGCCTGAGTCGATGGCCGAAACGGTGAAGGTGTTGCGCCGTTTTCATCGAGCCACGCAACAGTTAGTCTCGGACCCCGTCCGAGTCGTCGCCACCAGCGCTCTCCGCGACGCCCGCAATTCGCAAGCCTTCCTCGAGTGGGTGCGCTCCGCCACCGGCTGGACAGTCGACATTATCTCCGGACTGGAAGAAGCTCGTCTGATTCACCTGGGGCTGGTCTCCAATCTGCGCGTCGATAGCTCGCCCACGCTCATGATGGATCTCGGCGGCGGAAGCTGTGAACTGACCGTCTCTGCGAGTGGCCACATTCGCGACCTGGTCAGCATGCCATTAGGCGCGGTTCGTCTCACCGATGAATTCCTGCGCCACGACCCCCCACGGAAAGGAGAGCTGAAACGGCTGCAAGGCTTCGTTGCCCGAGAAGTGAACCGCATCGCCGCACGCGTGGTGGCGGCAAAGGTCAAGAACGTGATTGCGACCTCCGGAACCGCCGCCGCCTTGGCCACAGCTGCCAGCCATCTGCGCAAGAATGGCACTCGCCAGCGAATGCTCGTCTCCCGTGTCGAGATGACGCGCCTTGCCAAGCGCCTGGCGCGCCTGCCCGTGGAGGAGCGCCGAAAGATTGAAGGCATCGGCCTACGCCGTGCAGAAATTGTGGTGGCCGGGGCCATGGTTTATCAGGAATTGCTGGAGCGCTTCCATCTCAAGGGATTTCGCTATTCGCCCTTGGGCCTGCGGGACGGCTTGCTGGCACAAATGGCGGCCGAACATGACCGCAGCACCCGTTCTGGAAGACAGATTGAATCAGAACGCTGGGAGTCCATCAGCAAAGCCGTGGCTCACTATGGTGTTGATATGAAGCACGCTCTCGACGTGCGCGAGTCGGCTATGTTTCTGTTCTCCGCCCTGCGATCCGTACACGGGTTAACCCCGGAATTCCGCGAATGGCTGTCCGCCGCCGCCATGCTCTACGAAGTCGGAGATCATGTGAACCGCAATGGGCATCACCGGCACACGTACTACATCATTTCGAACTCAGAAATTCTTGGCTACACTCCGCAACAACGGCGCTTGATTGCCGCCATCGCGCGCTATCTGGGAAAGTCCCGCCCCACCCTGGACGAGCCCCCGATGAAAGCTCTGGACCCGGCAGATCGCCCTGGAGTGCAAAAAGCGATCATGCTTCTCCGCCTGGCGCGCGCCCTCAACCTGGGCCGCAGCCGCGCCGTGCAGAAGGTACGCGTCAGCCATCGTGCCGCCGAGGTGCACCTCGCCCTGATTCCGCGCCGCCGCATGGGGGTGGATTTGGAATTGTGGGCAATCGAGAAGGACGCCGCTTATTTTCGCGAAGTGTTCGGGCGAGAGCTTTCCACTGCGGCGGTGTAGAGAGTCCTGAGCGCCTTCGGCGTCAAACACCATTGCAGCGTGCCAGAACTGCGACGCATGTCGACCCGCGCCACAGCTCCTTTCTTCAGTTCCACGGAAGCCTCACATCCAGACTGGCTGATCACGGTGCCGAGGAACTGGCTTAGATTGGGATTGTGTCCCACCACCATGATCGATTCCTGGCTCGCGTACTTTTCCAGCAGACGGCGAAAGTCCGCGAAGGTTGCTGCCGGACGCAGTCCATTATCAATTTGCAGCTTGCCTTCGTAACCCATTTCATTTCCCACCAGTGAAGCCGTCTGGGTAGCGCGCTTCAGTGGGCTGGAAATAATGACGTCCACCTGTGCGTCGATCGCGGCGAGGGCCCGACCTACATAGCCGCATTGCTCAATGCCTTCCTTATCGAGCGCGCGTTTCTCGTCCTTTTTCGGATTCACCAGATATTGCCCGGCACTGGCATGACGTAGAAAATAAAGAATCATCGAGAATTATCGTTCCCTTCCGGCTGGAACCTTGCGCTTCCTCGCTGAAACCAGCGGCGGAACAGAGTTCAACTGCTTGCCTTCGGCCACGCTGATCAGAAAATCCTGCGCGCTGAACGCCGCCGCACCCGTAGGAGGCTTACGGTTCCGCTTGCTGTGCACCGGCTGCCACGCACGGATGTAGGTGGCATCGCGCAACAGGATCCGGGCCTTGCGATTATCTGCCAGGTAAGCGTCGAGAATTTCGTGGCGCACGCGCTCGCGCAGGAACTCATCGCGCAGCGGGACCAGCACTTCCACCCGCTCGTAGAGATTGCGCGGCATCCAGTCGGCGCTGCCAATGTAAATCTCTTCCTCGCCTGCGTTACCGAAGTAGTAGATGCGGCTGTGCTCCAGAAAGCGATCCACAATACTGCGCACCTTGATGCGGTCGCTTAAGCCGCGCACTCCCGGACGCAGGGCGCAAATGCCACGCACAATCAGGTCGATTTCAACTCCCGCCTGGGAGGCTCGATACAAAGCCTGGATCACATTCTTGTCGAGCAGCGCGTTCATCTTGGCGATGATCCGTCCCGGTTGGCCCTGGCGTGCGTGCTCAGCTTCGCGGTCGATCAAAGCAATCGTCTTTTCCGCCAGGTCGAGCGGTGCCACCAGCAGCGGATCGTAGCTGGGATTCTCGGCATAGGCGGTCAAAAAACTGAAAACGTCGTGCACCGCCCGGGTAATCTCCGGATTCGCCGTGAACAAACTGAGGTCGGTATAGATTCGTGCCGTATCGGCGTTGTAGTTGCCGGTTCCGATGTGGGCATAGCTTCGGGGCACGCCGTCAGGATCACGCCGCACCAGCAGCGAAAGCTTGCAATGTGTCTTTAACGCCACCAGCCCATGAAACACCTGCACTCCGGCATCTTCCAGATCGCGCGCCCAGCGGATGTTGTGGGCTTCGTCGAATCGCGCCTTCAACTCCACCACCGCCGTCACTTCCTTCCGTGAAGCCGCGTCCACCAGCGACTGCACAATCAGAGAGTGTTCGCTCGTGCGGTAGAGGGTTTGCTTGATCGAAAGCACGTGCTCGTCTTCCGCCGCCGACTCGATGAAAGCAACCACGGCATCGTAAGAATCGAATGGATGATGCAGCAGAATGTCGTGCCGCCTCAATTCCTCAAACAAGTTCTGCGATTTTGCCGTAAGCCGCAGCTCGCGCGGCGAAAATGTGCGGTCTTTGAGGTCCGGACGCTTCGTCTGCTCGTAGACGTTGAACAGCCGCGAAAGGTTCACCGGACCATTCACCGGAAAAACCTGCCACTGATCCAGCTCAAATACAGTACGCAGGCGCTCGATGATCTCGGGATCGGCGTCGGCCTCAATCTCCATGCGCACCGCGTCACCCTTGCGCCGGTTGTGCAACTCTGCGCGCACCGATTCGAGAAGATTTCGCGCCTCTTCTTCCTGCAGATAGAGATTGCTGTTCCGGGTTACGCGAAAGGGCGCGGCGGCCACGATGTCGTACCCGTGATACATGTTCTGCGCGTGGTGTGCGACCAGGTCGGCGAGGAATATGAAGTCCGTCGTCTCCTCCGAAGGCAGCCGCACCAATCGCGGCAGGGCTCGCGGTACCGAGACTACTCCCGTGTAGGTAAGAGCCGAGCGCCGCCGCCGCCGCAAAAGCAACCCCAGGCACAGCGCCTTGTTGATTACTCGAGGAAAGGGGTGCGTCGGATCCACCGTCACCGGCGTGAGTAGAGGATCCAGCTCTTTCTCGCAATACTCATTCACGAAACGCCGCGCATCCGCGTCCAGCTCATGCAAGCCCAGCAAGCGAATGCCGTGCACCGCCAGGGCCGGACGCAACGTGTTCCAGCACTCATACTGTTCATCCACAAACTTGTGCGTGAGGCGCGCCAGAACATCGCGCTTCTCGGTGAGCGTCAGCCCATCGGGCCCGGCCGCGTTGTAGCCATCCTCGATCTGCTGCATCATCGCCGCGATGCGAATCTCAAAAAACTCATCCAGATTGCTGGCGGAGATGGCAAGGAACTTCAGCCGTTCCAGAAGCGGGTTGCCCTCATCCTCGGCTTCTTCGAGCACACGCTTGTTAAACGCGAGCCATGAGGTATCGCGGTTGAGATAATACTCAGGATTGTCGAGCGAAAGGCGAGCCATCGGCGAAGTCTTACGGGTTCAATTTCTAGCTTTGTCGACTGGGATCCGATCCGCACCAGGGGGAACAAGCCACCCGCACAGTATAAAACATCGGGCCCGAAGGCGCAGCCCAGTGAATCAGCGCCAGCAAGCCCTTGGGATTGGGGGCCTGGCGCGACCAGCGAAAAAAATCGGCGCCTCGGGAAAGGCGAAATCCGCCGCCCGATGCGCCGATGGAACCGTAAAGGAAAATCCGTCTACGGCAAGTAGTAGCGGAACGAAGTGAAGACCATCCCGTCGAGTCCTTCCGGCGTCACTCCCGGTTCTCCTTTTCCTGCCGGTCCAACGCCAGACCAGGTCTGACGAGTCACGTAGGAATACTGCGCGCCCCACTGGAGCCGGCCCTTGGGCCCGCTATAGATGCGGTGCCAGAAGCCCGCCGTTCCCTCAATGAGCGCCCGCGTATCGGCCGTGCAACTGGAGAGGCCGCCGGGAAAGAACCCCCCGCTAAGACTCGGCGAGGTTTCGCTGTAGCAGCCAGTGTTGCTGAACAAGGGTGACCCGTAGCCTACATATTTGCCCGAGAGGGGATCGAAATCAGCTGCGCGGCTGGCATACTCCGCACCAGCGTTGAGGTAGATATCGAGCTTTGGCCCGTGCCACTCCAGTGTCGTCAAGCCTTGATAGCTGCGTATCAGATCGAAGGCTCCGTTGGCGTGGAGCGAGGTATCGGGTAGACCGCCCGTGCCGTAGCGGCCGATTCCACTGCCTCCCAGACCGTGCAAACCGAAGTCGATGTGCTTTTTGGCAAACGACCACCGGGCATTGGCGCCGATGCCGCCGCCGTTCTTCGAGGAATTGAAAGCTCCCAGGGCGTTGGCTCCCGCGGTTGTATCGCCGCCACAGAGCGTAGTGCTGCTGGCTACTTCGCCACACGGAAAGACCCGGTCCCGGAAGCGGTCATATAACCCGTATACCTCGTAGTGTCCGAACCCCGGTTCGAAGACGACCTTGGCGATGATATCCGGGGACGGATTGAAGGAATAGCTCGCCGCCAGGCTACAGGTGGTGGTAGCAGCGGTGTCGGTGGAGTTGAGGGCGGTGGTGCAATTGGTTATAGCGGCATTGTAAAGGCCGCCGCCGGCGCCCGCGGAACCGATCAGGAAATTGTTTCCGTTGTTGTGGCTAGAAACTGTGGCCTGTGCATTTTCCATGGACACGCCGAACCACACTTTGTTGCCGAAATTTTTGACCAACCGCAGTCCATACTGCCGCGCCCAACTAAAGCCGACGGTATACTGCGGGTCGATGGTCATCGGCGTGGCCTCGGTACGATTGTCCATGCCATGTTTGGTTTCGGTTACCAGGCTCCACATCTGGCCTCCGGTAACCGACCAACCGCTATCCAGTGCCGCCTGCCCCCAGGCTTGCCGCTGTCGCAGGGTGTAGCTGTTGCTCTCGTTGTTGTTGGAGGTGGTGCCAGACGACAGGAAATCAGTCTCCACATAGCCGCTCAATTTGGCATCTCTCAACCGTCCTTCCACTAGCATCGAGACGCGGGACTGCCGTCCCGATCCGAAGAACTCCGAAATGGCGCTTTGCGAAGCTCCCGGCATGGTCAGAGAGTTGAAGGGCGTGTTGATATCGGAGCCCAGGGCTCTCGACCGCCGCACAAATTCTGCTGCCAGGAATCCGCCCGGCGTAATGGTGACGCCCTTGTAGTGAATCGCCAGCGGACTCTCGATCTCTTCCTTTACATTCTTTTGCGTCTCCTGCAGCGACAATGCCGTGTTGTTGACATTGGTCCTCAGATCGGTCACATCGCTTTTGAGTTCCACCACCGTCGCCTGCTGCTGGCTGGCCTGGGCCTGCGCCGCGTCGGCCTTGCTGGCCGCATCGGTGGCCACCGCCTGAACCTGACCGACGGCTTGATCCTTGCGATGCAGTTCATCCCTCAATTCCTGGATCTGCTGTTGTTGTTGTGCCAACGCAGCCGCTTGCGAGGCGATTGCGTCCTTCAACGCCTGCACGTCAGCAGCGGTTAACGTCGCTGGTCTAGCCTTCCTGGCTTTGGGTGGCGTACTGGTTTGTGCCACCACAGTCGTAGCTAAAAACAAAACCGCGCACCACTTCCCCACAGAATTCATCACACTCTCCTTGTTTTTCGATCTATGACGAGAAATTCCCTAGCGCTGAAACTATCGAACCTGCTTGATTGCATCCTTCTCTTTCTGAACAACGCTTTCCGGGAGCGGGGCGTAGGAAAGTGCCGTCGTCATCTTTTGCCCATCCGTAACCATCCAGTTCAGAAAATCTGCCAGGATTTTCCCTTTGGCCGCATCTTTCGATTGCTCCGGAATTAAAAGCCAGGTAAAGCTGGAGATGGGATACGCGTCTTTTCCCGGCGCGTTCGTAATGGAGACGCGAAAGTCCGCCGGCATTTTGGGAGCGGAAGCGGCAGCTGCCGTCACACTGTCGAGTGAGGCTTTCACAAAGTTTCCCGCAGTGTTCTTTACGCTGCCGTAGTTGATGTTGTTTTGCACGGCGTAAATCAACTCCACGTAGCCAATCGATCCTTGTAACTGCCGGATCGAACCGGCCACGCCTTCATTTCCTTTTCCACCCAGTCCGATCGGCCATTTCACCGATGTGCCTTTTCCCACTTGGCTCTGCCACTCGGGACTGATCTTTGAAAGGTAGTCCGTCCAAATGTAGGTCGTGCCGCTCCCGTCAGAGCGATGCACCACGATGATGTCCCGGTCCGGCAAATTCACGCCAGAATTCGCGCTGGTGATGGCTTTGTCATTCCACTTCGTGATCTTTCCCAGGAAAATTCCAGCCAGCGCCTCCGGGGTAAACTTCAGCTCCGCCGTCACGCCAGGAATGTTGTAGGCGGGCACATCCGCGCCCAAGACCGTCGGCATATGAAGAATCTTTGTTTTGGCTTCTTTCAGCATCTCGTCGGTCATCGGGCCATCGCTCGCCCCGAAATCAACAGTGCCATTGATTACTTGCCGGATCCCGCCGCCGCTGCCGATGGACTGATAATTGATTTGAATTTCAGGATGCAGCTTGTGGTACTCGCTGAACCACTTGGAATACATGGGATAGGGAAACGTGGCTCCTGCGCCGTTCAGCGTGGTCTGGGCAACTGCTGGGAAAGCAAGAAGCGCGCACACCAAAACGAGCATGGTTCTTCGCATTAGTCTTATGACACCTCGTCGAAAAGATATTCTGGTTCTAACGGCGCTATGTTAAAGGAGGGTTACAGGAGGGTGAATTTCTGATGAATGGGGTTGGCAGCGCCGGGTTTTCGTCCGCGAACATTGTGAGCGCCAGCAGCACCGGGGAAGAGCGTGCTTCAGCGCCGCGTAGCGCATGCAGAACCTGGGCTTTACTCCGGAGGAGCTCCAGTCTTGTTTGTTAATGGCCATTTTGCAAACGCGCGATCTCCCGTGGGAAAAGGGTGTTGCTAGGAAATTGCGAGTGCAGAGACGAAAGCAGTCGGAGCGCGCCCGCCTTGTTTTTATCCCGCACGTAGGCAATCGCGAGCAAGATGCGAGCAAATGGCGCTAGATAACGCCCGTGCTCCGCCGTCAACTGCAAGTCGGCGATGCCGCCCCGTTTATCCGCAGGCAATCCACCCATGCGCATCAGCCAGCGCACCGGCGCCGCCATACTCCCGATAATGTACTTGCTGAAACCTGTCGCCAGTTGCGCGTCATAACAATTCGAACAAACCGCCAGCAGTTGCTGCGCCCACGCGGAAGCCTCTTTGGTGTAGTGCAACGACGCCAAGTTATGTTTTTCGATGAGTGCGGCGTAGTCGGCCTGCAATCCAGAGGAAAGGGTCAAAGCAAACAACGCATCTCGATCTTTGTTGTTCTTGCTGAGCCGGGCGTGCGCAAGCTGTTCCGAACGGTCGATGGCTGCCTCGAACTGACGGTGCAGCCCTGAATCCGGGCTGAGCGTCGAACGATCGGTGAAGGCTTTATCATTCTCGTAGAACTGTCCCTCGAGAACTCCCAGCCGGTTGAACTCCGAGAACAGAAATCCCGCCGCCGAGCTGACCGGTCCCACCGGATCATCGGGATGCTGCTTCTCCCATGCCGAGAAATCTTTCTGAGCGCCCGCGAAGTCGAGGTTGTAGAGCCCCAGGAACCCGCGATCCAGAGCCGTGCTCGGGATAGCGTCCGGCCCCGCAGCTGCGCTCGCTGACCCACAGAATGCCAAGCTGAGCCCGAGGGCTGCTACCATAGCCGAAGCTAAGCAACGCCGCATTTGGTTGATCGAGGGCATGGGGATCGGTTCAGGTCTATTCATTTTTTTTTGTTCCTGGGAAAGCGCAAGATTTCTTTTTGCTTCCTTCTTCGATGCCGTTCATCAACTTTATGTCCACGCCATTGTCGCAGCCTCGGTGGTTCCCTGCCGAGGTTACAGCTGTGGCTGAACAGTTGTAACTGCTTAGCGGTCCCAGGACGAAACCTGCATGAGCGATTCCCCCACCTACGCCCCCGGCTGGCCCGGAATTCCACCCCGCTGGACTTCGAGCGCCAAAAGCGCCGCCGGCACCGCCTTAAACCAGCACAGCAAGGTATGGTTCACCACCAGTCACGGCATTCTGAACGAAGTCTACTTTCCGCGCGTTGACCAAGCCTGCATCCGAGACCTCGGCCTTATCGTAACCAACGGACGGGACTTTTTTTCTGAAGAGAAACGCCACTGCACCTTCGAAAACAAGCCTTTCGAACCCGGCATTCCTGCCTATGAACTGATCAATACTGAAATTGGCGATCGCTATCGCATTCACAAGGAAATCCTCACCGACCCTTACCGCAACGTTGTCTTGCAAAAGATTCGCTTCGAACCGCTCCTGGGTCAACTCTCGGACTACCGGCTCTACGCGCTGCTCTCGCCGCATCTGGCCAACTGTGGACAGCACAATACCGGCTGGGTGGGCGACTACAAAGGTGTGCCCATGTTCCTGGCACAACACGATGGCACCGCCTTAGCCTTGGCTGGTTCTACGCTCTGGAAGAAGATGTCCGTCGGCTTCGTCGGATTTTCCGACGGCTGGCAGGATCTTTCCCAGCACTTCCAGATGGAGTGGACATACCAGCGCGCCGAGAACGGCAACATCGCCTGCACCGGCGAAATCGATCTCGCCGCTTGCAACGGAGAATTCGTGCTGGCCCTGGGCTTCGGTGCCATCGTAACCGAGGCTGGACAGCAAGTCCGCTCGACTTTGCTCGAGGATTACAACGAACTTCGCCAGCATTACGTCTTCCACTGGAAACACTGGCAGAACACATTGATCAATCTCGATGAACCGCGGCGCGAGTACGATCTTTATCGTGCCTCGACCGCCGTCCTGCGCACTCACGAGTCGAAAGATTTTCTTGGCGGCATCATCGCCAGCCTCTCCATCCCCTGGGGCTTCAACAAGGGCGACGAGGATCTCGGCGGATATCACCTGGTTTGGCCGCGCGATCTGGTCGAAACCGCGGGTGCATTGCTCGCCGCCGGCGCCGTCAACGATGCGATCCGAGTGTTGCGCTATCTTGAAGCCACCCAGGAGGCCGCCGGCAACTGGGCGCAGAATCTCTGGCTCGACGGCCGCCCCTATTGGGGTGGCGTTCAGATGGACGAAACCGCCTTCCCCATTCTGCTGCTCGATCTCCTGCGCCGTGAGGCCGCCAAAGACTTGGGCAAGCTCGATCGCTGGTGGCCCATGGTGCGTAAGGCCGCGAGCTTTATCGTGCGCAACGGCCCGGTTACGCAACAGGATCGCTGGGAAGAAGACGGCGGCTATTCTCCTTTCACGCTGGCCGCGGAAATCTCCGCCCTGCTGGCCGCCGCCGATATCGCCCAACTGACAGGCCATCCCGACGCCGCCACCTATCTTCGCGAAGTGGCCGATGCCTGGAACGACAATATCGAGCGCTGGGTTTATGCTACTGGCGGAGACCTCGCCGAACGAGTCGGTGTGGAAGGCTATTACGTACGCATCGCGCCGCCGGTTACCGATGCCGCCGCTTCGCCGACCCAGGGCTTCGTCCCCATCAAGAACCGCCCTCCCGGCCAAGATAGAGAGCGCGCCTTCCGCATGGTCAGCCCGGACTCGCTGGCCTTGGTGCGCTTCGGATTGCGCGCCCCTGATGATCCTCGCATTCTGAATACCGTCTGCGTCATCGATGCCCTGTTGCGCGTGCAGCTGCCGCAAGGTCCGTGCTGGTACCGCTACAACGGTGACGGTTATGGCGAACACCAGGACGGCTCCGCCTTCGATGGCAGCGGCATTGGTCGCCCCTGGCCGCTGCTCGCAGGCGAGCGCGCTCACTATGAACTTGCCTCAGGCCGTCGCAGTGAGGCCGAGTCTCTACTCACGGTGATGGAGCAATCGACCGCCGGCCATGGCCGCTTGCTTCCTGAACAGGTCTGGGACGCGAACGATATCCCGGCCTTGGAATTGTTTCGCGGCAAACCTACCGGCTCTGCCTGTCCCCTGGTCTGGGCTCATTCCGAATACATCAAACTTCGGCGCTCTCTGCGTGACGGCAGGATTTTCGATCAGCCGCCGCAAACCGTGCAACGCTATCAGGTGGAAAAACCGAACCGGCAATTCTTTGGCTGGAGATTTAACAATAGGTCCCGTTCGGTCCCCCGCAACAAAACCTTGCGCATCACCCTTCTCAGTCCCGCCATGGTGCATTGGACTATCGACGGGTGGAAGACTTCGCACGAGACCAACACTCGCGATACCGGCATGGGCACCTACGTTCTGGACGTGCCCACGGCTTCCTTGCCTAGGGGCAGCAAGCTGCTCTTCACGTTCTATTGGCCACAGGAGAATCGCTGGGAGGGTACGGACTTTACTGTGGTCGTCGAATAGGCATGGTGTGGATCGGACAACTTGTCCTTCTGCCTTGACCTTGCGTTTAGATGAAAGCGCGAGACGCTATTGTTGCGCGACCCTCAGCATCAACAACCCTTGCACTTTCCCCCAGTCATCGGTCTGGCGATCAAAGGAAACACTCCGGCGCTCATCGGAATATCGAGGATCCAGCAGCAAGAACTTGAGGATCGTTTCCGATCGTGTGCCATCATCGGACACGATCTCGCCGTAGTTCACGCCATCGACGACGTACCAATGAGAATTCCACTCCATAAGCAGTGGTCGCTTCTCCATGATCTCGCTGATCGGGCTGCCCGAACTGGCATTGCCCGCCGCCGCGGGCCAAACTTCCGCCGTAACCATGATGGGGCGCCCGTCACTCAACAGATGTCTTCCTCGCAGCTTGTCGCCAACTTCTTTCAGGGACCTTGGATCCGCCCGCTGGACGCTGTCTTCCAGCGCTGAGTCCTTTCCGCAGCAAATCTCCTTGTCGCGGAAAATGATCTCCACCGCAGTTGCCAGCACAGCAGAGGCGTCCCTGGATTTTGCCGTGAGCACCGGCAAATCGCTGATTCGGATTTCATGATTGGGGTAATAGACTTGTCCGTGCGCCAAGCAACCAACTGCGAGCCACGAAGCCGCGACCCGCTTGGCTAAAGGAATAACAGCGGACCAGAAGGAATGAGGCTCGGCCACGCATCACCTTTTCGCTTAGAACTTCCGCCGAAAAATCAGTGCACAACCTAAACTTCCGTGGGGGCGGCCGCGCTTGAGTAAATGAGTTCTACGACCGTGCAGTCGTCATTCAACGGATTTCCAGCGCAAAACTCAGAAACCGCCGAAAATATTCCTTCGAGCGTCGGGGCTTTCGCGGCGGCCGCTTCCAGCCTGGAATCTTCGAAGAAGTCGCCCATGGCATTTTCCGCCTCGGTCACACCATCGGTCACCAGAATGAAGCGGTCCCCCGAATTGAGCTGACACCGGGCGCTCTCAAACGTCGCATCCGGCAGCAGTCCCACCGGCACATTCCCGTGGGGCGGACGCATCACCTCGCCACCGCAAACCAGCAGCGGCTGTACGTGTCCGCAGTTCACATACTCCAGATCGCCATCCCGCCGCAGCCGCGCCAACAGCACGGTGGCATATTTTTCTCCCACCAGTTTCTCGGTGAAGAAGTGATTCACCGCCGCGACCACATCCAGCAACGGCATCCCCGAGCTCAGATGCGAATAAATCATCCCCTGCAGCGTGGACGCCAGCAGCGCCGCGGAAACTCCCTTGCCACTCACATCCGCCAGCACCACCGCGAGCCCTTCCTTGGTGTTGACGGCATCGAAAAAGTCTCCCCCAATTTCCTTACAAGAAAGATTCTTCCCACGAAGTTTGGCAAATGGCACATCCGGGATCTTCACCTGCATCAGGCGCTGCTGAATGCTGGCCGCAATGGTCAATTCCTGCTGATAGCGCCGCGATTCCTCCTCCGCCTGCACCAGCCGCGCATTCTCGATCAGGGATGCTGCTTCTGTCGCGATCGCCCGCAGGATGTCATGGCCCACCCCAGAAAACTCGCGCGAAGCAAATCGCGAGTCCACGTACAGAACTCCCGTCACTTCGCTGGCCGCATTCGGCGCCGGTGTCGGCTGCTCGCGCGTAGCCTGCACCTGCCGCTTGCGCAGGGGAATGCAAATCACGGTCCGCAGATCGTAGGCCACAATACTCTGCCGTCCGGCCAGATCGGCGGAGCTTCCGGTATCGGTCAACAAAAATTCCGAGTTCGACCGCAGCGACTCGTCCAGCGCAGAATGCGAAATCGTCTTATCATCCAGCAGCGCCTCGCCTTTATTGTTTCGCCCCGCCGCCAGCCGCAGTTTGCCTTCGTCGTCCTTCAGAAAAACATAGCCGCGCTCGGCCCGAGTCAGCCGCAGCGTCACCTCCAGCATGGTCATCAGGATTTCGTCCAGCACCCCGGCTGTGTTCAGTTTGCGGGCGGCTTCCAGAAACAGCGTTAACTTTTCCAGGTCGGTGGCTTCCTGCGAAATCTGTATGCCGGAAATCTGGCTCAGGAATTCCCGTGCCGTGTTGGAGGTCCCATGGGCTGGATTGAAAATCGCGTAAGTCGAATCGCGCGCCCCAAATTCCAGGCGATCGTTGCGATCCAGTTTTTGCCGCTGAATCCGTTCTCCGTTGACGAAGGTGCCGTGTTTGCTGCCCTGATCGACAAGAAAAAATCCGTCCTCTTCGAGCACGATCAGCGCGTGGTCGCGCGAGACCCGAGGATCGGCAATCACCAGATCCTTGTCCACTTTGCGCCCCACGCTGAAGGGAGTTCGGTTGAGGACAATATTCTTCTGCTCGTTCCCCTGTACCAGGACCAACGCCGGAAACACTCCCGACCCGGAAGACTGAGGACGCCCTATTGCATTTAGAACCATGAGATCTCGCGTCCAAAGCGGGTGTTCCATCCTTGTCGCGCTGCTTGCGACCGCGTGGGAACTTGCCCGAAAGCCAAACCGTCAACCATGCCGCTATGCATAATGACAGGAATCATGCCCCTGCGGGAAGGGTCTTTGTCGGAATTCCCGCCTCCGCTTTTCTGAATCGGCCGGCGCCGTAGGTCTGTGTTTCCAGAAAAATCAGCAAGAAAGTGAGGACCGGAAAGGCAAAAGTGGCCACGAAAGGCCACCACCAGCCGGCCATCGCCCAGTCCCGCCCTACAAAATAAGTGGCGCTCAAGCTTAAGCTTGCGGCCCACTGCCACACTACTGCCAGGGCCGCTAGCAAATATAAGAACCGAACCCCGCGCGCCCGGGAAAGAAAAAGCCCCCGATCTCGCACCAGCACCAGGATCGCCGGCAGAACCAGAACTTGATTATATGGCGCATACATGGGCACAACCATCACCGTTAGAGCCGCCACCAGCGCCGTCGCCAGACCGAACTCAGCCGTATTTGCAGGTTCATTACGCACCTTCCATAAGAAAAATGAGCAGGCCAACACCGCTCCTACGGCCAATATCTTTCCGAAGTAACCCCATGGAGCCAGCTCGTCCAACACCGATTGGTTCTGGGTGTAGCGGTGATACTTGCCCACCGCTTCGGCGAACATTCGCCACCATCCTGGCAAAATGATTTCTGCTCCGCCGAGCAGAAGCGCCATGCCCGCTGCAAATCCAAAGACGAGCCTCCGCCGCGCTTTCCAGTCGCTCACCGCCCACGCCAGAAACCATGCCACCAAGGCACCGGCCAGCTGCGGCTTCACCGTTGCCAAAGCCAACAGGGCGCCCCCGCAGAACAAGGATCCGCCAGCCACGCACGCCGCCGATCCGGCCAGCAGCGCCGCCACCAGCAGACTTAACTGTTGCAACTTGATTCCCTGGACGGCCGGAAAGCTTCCCAGCGTAAGCACCGCCGCCGCGGCAATGGCCAGAGGCTGCAATCGCCATCGGATCACTCGCAGCCACAACCAGATGCTGGCCGCCGTCACCCCCGCCAATAGCCAGTAAAAAAATATCTGCACCCCATGAAACGGAAGACCAATCAGCGGCGCTAACAAAAACACCACATAGACAGGGTAGGCAAACCCTTGCTGGTCCTTCGGATCATTCGGTCGAGCAGCGTCAATCGCACGGCCATAATATCCCTTCTGAATTTCCTTCGTAAGGTTGTCAGAATAGGGATTGCGCCGGCGCAGCAGCAACTCCCGAGCTCCCAACCAGCGGGGATAAAGATCCGAAAGATTCCCGCGCGGACGCATATGCGCCGTCGCCTCAGCCTTCTCGTAGGGAATGAGCACCCGCTGCACGTAGAACCACATACTGCCCGCGCAGAGCAGAGCAAGCGCTAGTCCGAATTGAGAAATTTTGTGCAACTTAGCTAGAAAGCCTGCGACTTCGCCCTTCGCCCAGACTCGAATGTCCGCTTCCCTGGGCGTCCATGTTACAACTTAATGCTTCATGAAGCTGCGCGTCGTGGTTTCCGCCGCCATAGGCTTGGCCAGCGGCATCTTCTGCTGGTTCCTGATGAGACATCTCCATCAGGACGCCGCCGATTTCCGGTGGGCCCTCCATCTAGCGCAGCGATTGCTCGGTGGGCAGAATCCCTACGACACGCCGCTCGAACAATATCCGCTAACTGCCGGCCTTTTCGCGCTGCCCTTTGTCCACCTTCAACCAGAGCTCGCAGCGGGTCTCTTCTACGGAATCAGCTCCGCAGCGCTCGCCTTTGGCCTGACGCGGTATAGCTATCGCGGCCTCTTGATATTTCTCGCTTATCCTTATTGGGCTGGACTTCTCACGGTGCAGTGGTCTCCCATCGTTACCGCCAGCGCCTTCTTCCCCCTTCTGTTGCCCGTAACCATGGCCAAGCCGCAGATCGGGCTGCCCGTATTCCTCACCCGCATCAGCCGCCGCGGCCTTTTCGCCTGCCTGATCGTCGGCGCGTTCAGCCTCATCCTCATGCCCGGGTGGCCTCTGCTTTGGATCAGACAGCTAGGCAACTACGAACACTTCATCCCGCTTCTGGTCCTGCCCGGACCTCTTTTGCTGCTGGCGCTGTGGCGTTATCGCCACCGCGACGCGATTCAACTCCTGCTCGCGGCCTGCATGCCGCAGCGCTGGTTTTTCGACAGCTTCATTCTCTGGCTAATTCCCAAGTCGCGCCGCGAGATGGTGTGGACCGTCTTTCTTAGCTGGGGGGCTGGATTATGGCGCTGGTACCATCCTCCACACAGTTTTACGCAGGTCGGACGCTGGACGGTTCTTTTTATCTATCTGCCGATGCTGGCGGTGGTTCTGTGCAGGAACCGTTCGTTGCCAACGGAAGGCCGGGCTTAGTCACGGCTGAGTTCTAAGAGGGAATTTCCGATCCGCCGACAATTCCTTGCCGATCTCCCACACCCACCACAGCAGTGGAATCGCCATCAGATTCACGTCGCCCTTCAAAATCCAGAGCACAAGCCACAGCGGGCTGATCAACAGCGGCAGGACCGGAAGCAGCAAACCGCGTCTCCTCCACGAATTCTCGGGAAGCGCGCGCAGACAATAGTCAGCCATCAGCACGACTGGCAGAATCAGCAGACTGAGGTCATGCATATTGGTTTGCCAAGCGACTAAAACAGATACAATAGTGGCCAAGGAGAATTTCAGCTCCAACCTTACCCGCCGATCTTCCCCTCGTCCTCTCGTCGCACCAAAAACAAACAGCAGGACCGAACTCGCCAGTGCCACAGCGGTCCCAATCATCCCCGAAAACTGTAACGGCCAACCCAGAGCAAGCCCGCGCAAGTTCGGCGCAAACTCTGCCGCCACCCCTCCCAGGCTCGGCGAGTTCGTGATTTGCAAAGCAAACTCCGGATAACGGAGTAGGCTCCCCCACCCAGACAATCCAACCGAGATGAGAACAAGAAGTAGGGAAACCACCGCGAATCCCATCGCTACGCGCTTTCGCCTCCAGATGCCGATGAGCAGAATGATGGGAATCACAAATTGAAATTTGAACATGCCCAAACCGAGCCAGCAGCCGGCAAGTAAATCAGACCTGTTCTTGAGCGCGTTGAACCCCAACCCGCAAAGCAACAACAGCAAGATAGAATCCTGCCCTTGCAGAAGACAGCTAAAAATTGGAAAAAAACTAAGGCTCCCCATCACAAATTCCCACGGCGGAATCGCTCCGAGCGTGCTCACGGACCTCCGCAGAAGCAACGCTATGCCAAACAGAGCGACGACATTTATCAGGTCCCAGGTGGCGAACGCTCGGGGATACGGCAAATAAGCAAGCGGCAAAAAAATCAACGCCTCAAATGGCGGATGGATGTAGGGCAAAGCACCATGCCGCGAAGGGATCGCTCCTACGAACTTCTTCTGCGCTTCATACTGGATATGAGGGTCATAAAGTTGATGCCCAAGTCCGGCGCGCAACATCGTCGCCGCCGTGTAGTAAACCGTAAAGTCCGGATACCCCTGTTTGATTCGATCTCTAAGATTGACAAAAACAAAAATGTGCAAACACAACATGCCTGCGATAAACAGCCGCACTACGCCTCGTCTCAGTGCGGTCCGGTTTACCGGTGGGGATGGTCTGCCGTTAGGAGGCACGTTGGATCGCGATTGTACCTCGTACCACACTCACCCGCTATGATGGATTCCCTATGACGGGCTTGCCAGGAACAATTCTCAGCACAACCCGCATCTTTCTTGCACTCCTGTTTCTCGGTCTCTTCGCCATGTCCGCCCGCAACGTCAGCGATCCCGATGTCTGGTGGCATCTCAAAACCGGAGAGTACATAGCCCAGCACAGATCCGTCCCTCGCACGGACCCTTTCTCCTACACTCGCGCAGGAGCACCTTGGGTTGCGCACGAATGGCTTACCGATCTACTCCTTTTTCAGATTCAACGCACCATTGGATTTGCCGGACTGATCCTGATCTTCGCCGCGATCCTCTGTGCAGCATTTTTCTTGCTTTACCTGCGCTGCGGCCCCGCTCCTTACGTCGCCGGCATTGCCACGCTCTGCGCCGCCTGGGCCACGACACCCATCTGGGGCGTGCGCCCTCAGGTTCTTTCGTTCTTGTTGACCAGCCTCTGGCTTCTGATCCTTGAACGCTCCGACCGCAATCCTAAACTTCTGTGGTGGACCGTTCCTCTCACTCTCTTGTGGGTCAATCTCCACGCCGGATTCGCGCTGGGCTTAGGGCTGTCGGCATTATTTCTCGCCGGAGCGCTGCTGGAACGTTTTTTGGGACACGCCACTCCGAACCCACCTTGGCTGATGTCGGCATCGATTCTCTTTCTCGATCTCCTTCTCGTCCCTCTGAATCCGAACGGCACGCGCCTGTTTTCCTACCCCATTGAAACTCTGGGTTCGACCACCATGCAGAACTACATCGTGGAATGGGCCTCGCCCAACTTTCACCGCCTCGAGTACTGGCCATTCCTCATAATTATCCTGGCCACATTCGCCACGCTCAGCTGGTCTCGAATCCCCGTTCGTCCGCGCGACCTGCTTGTCTTGCTGGTCAGCCTCTATGCCGGGCTCGTTTCCATCCGCCTGATGCCCTTCTTCATTTTGATCGCGGTGCCAATCATCTCCCGTCGGCTTGGGGTTTGGCCGAAGACGGCTCACCAGTCGGGTCGTCCGGTGTACACCTTTCGCGGCTATCTCAACGCTGCCATCCTCGTCGCCATGTCGGTCTTTGCCGGGGCTCACGTTGCCCGCGTGATTCAGCGCCAGCCCCAGGCCGAGGCCGATCAGTTCCCTCTTCGAGCCGTCTCGTTTCTCCAAGCCCATCCCCCCGCGGGGCCAATTTTCAATGACTACGATTGGGGAGGTTACCTGATCTGGAAACTTTTCCCGTCCACGCCCGTATTTATCGACGGCCGCGCCGATCTCTACGGCTCACAACTCTTTCACGATTTCGCTGACGCCTATCAACTCAAAGGTCCGTGGCGGCAGATCCTGCAGCGTTGGCATATCGAGACCGTAATCGTTCCGCCGGAGTCCGCCCTCGCGACCGGCTTACGCAGTGCCCCAGGATGGATTGTCTCCTACCAGGATTCTCAAGCGATTATCTTTACGACGTTTCCTCCGGCGCCAGTCACAGAACATTCCTCCTCCACTCCACCCCCGCCCGAAGGGCCAATGGCTCGGCCCGCGGCTCACCCCGAGGTTACTCTCGGTATGCAATTAATTGCATCTGTTGAGTACGGGCAGGGTATTATGGTTTATATTTTGGACAATCCTCCGTCAGGACAAGAAGAAACAATCGGCAGGATCGTGCCTCCGGAGGCCAAAGGCGTTTGTCTGTTCCAATGCACCAGTAAGAACTGTGCTGATTGCTTTAAGGAGGCCACTCTCTATGCACCACCTCTACACACTTTGGCACGACGATGAAGGCCAGGACATTGCGGAATACGCCGTAATGCTCGCCGTCATTCTGGTCATCGTTGTCGGCACCATTCGACTCATTGGTTCGAATGCCAACAATGTTTTTTCGAACGTAGCCAGCTCGATTCAGTAAGATTCTGCTCGGCGTAATAAGGCAAGGACTCCGCTCGCCAGGTCTACGGTGAGCGAAATGTCTTTGTCCGTTCCAACGGAGCGCGAATGAACCGTACGCGTTTGTTGATGATTGGGGCTGTGGCGTTGGCTCTCGGCATCGTCGTCAGCCTCGTCGTCTACAAAAATTTGCAAGGCAGAGGCGCGTCCAACAGCGAGCCAGGCGTGGATGTCATTGTGGCCGCTGACGACATTCAGGTCGGCGCCCGGATCGAAGAGCATGACGTGCGCGTGGTCAAGTATCCCGCGTCCGCGCTCCCGGCTGGAACTTTCGGCGCTCGCGGCAAAGTGATGGGCCGCGGCGTCATCCTGCCTATTACCAGAGGCGAGTTCATCCTGCCCAGCAAACTCGCTCCGGAGAATGCCGGCTCCGGTTTGCCTTCTCTTATTCCACCGGGAATGCGCGCTGTCTCCGTTCGCGTGAACGAGGTCGTCTCCGTCGCTGGCTTCGTCGGTCCCGGCACTCGCGTCGACATCCTTCTTACCGGTACACCCAACGGCAGCTCCGAGGATCAAACCACCACCGTGTTGCAGAATGTCGCTGTCATCGCCTCCGGTCACACGCTGGAACGCAATGCCGCCGGCGAAGCTCAGAGCACTCCCGTGATCACTCTTCTGGTTTCGCCAGACGACGCTGAGCGTCTCACGCTGGCCAGTTCCGAGGGACATATTCAACTTGCTCTGCGCAACCCCCTCGATACTCAGCAGGAAGAAGTAGCCGCCGCCAACGCCAAGGGACTTTACAAAGGCGGCACACCGGCCGCGGCTCCGCCGCCGGCGGTTCACACGCATACCCCAAGACAGGAAAAAGCTCAGCAACCAGCTCCCTCTTCTTCGGTCCTAAGTGTCGAGGTTTATCAGGGTGATAAGAAGCCCGATGTCGTCAAGTTTCCAGATGCTGGTGATGAGCCCAAATAGTTCGGAGAGAGTTTAGCCTTACGCTTTTCAAATCTTGATCTTGCGTTGCAGGTTTCCTCACGTGGAGAGGAACACGATGAAGTTTTGCTCGACATCTTTATTAGTTCTCGCATTATGGCTTTTACTCCCGGCCAGCGCGTTGGCCGCGGCAAGTCTCCAACAGCAGGATGCGACTCCCAGCGGTTCTCCTCCTCAGGAGGATATTACTCACGCGGCTCAGACCACGCTGCCACCGCAGTCCGTTCAGCCCCAAGGCTCGGCTCCCCTGCGCGTCATGGTCGACAAGTCTCTACTCATCAATACCACCGAACGCCTCAAGCGCATTTCGGTGACCGACCCCGCAGTCGCCTACGCTACGGTTATTACTCCTACGCAGATCCTCGTCCACGGCCGTGCCCCCGGCGAAGTCTCGCTCCTGATCTGGGACGAACTCGAGCGCTCCCGCAGCTTCGATCTCCGCGTCGATGTGGATGTCAGCGCGTGTGCCGAAGAAGAACGGCGCGTCTTCCCCGACGAACAGATCACCGTCACACCCTCCCGCTCCGCCATTGTTCTCTCCGGCCATGTCACCACCGAGGACGTTGCCAAGCGCTCGGGAGAGCTGGCTGCCGCGTATTCCAAAAATGTGGTCAATGTGCTCACGTTCGGTCCAGTAGGCGCTCAGGAAGTTCTGCTGGAAGTGAAATTCGCCGAAGTCGACCGCTCGGCTCTCACTCAGCTCGGCTCCAACTTCTTTTCTACCGGAGCAGGCAACACCATCGGAAGCACCACTACTGGCCAGTACGGCGGCTTCGGCTCGCAATCGGTTAGCCAGGTTCCGGGACAAAGCGCTCCTTTTGAGGCCACTCAAACCATCAGCAATGTCCTCAACCTTTTCTTGTTTCGCCCGGACATTCACTTCGGCGCGGTGATCGAGGCTCTGCAGACCAAGAACCTGCTCCAGATTCTGGCGGAGCCGAACCTCATCGCCGTGAACGGCAAGAAGGCCAGTTTCCTCGCCGGCGGTCAGTTCCCGTTTCCCATCGTGCAACCCGGCGCCGGGTTTACCGCCGTCACAATTTCCTTCAAGGAGTTTGGCGTCAAGCTCGAGTTCACGCCGGTCATCATGCCGAACGGCAACATTCACTTAACTGTGGCGCCGGAGGTCAGCACTCTCGATTTCGCCGATGCTTTGACCATTTCCGGCTTTACCGTTCCCGCCTTGAGCACGCGCAAGGCTGAAACCGAATTTGAACTCAGAGACGGGCAAAGCTTCGTCATCGCCGGCTTAATCGACAACCGCGTCACCGACATTTGGAACAAAGTTCCGGGGTTGGGCGACATCCCAATCTTGGGTGCATTTTTCAAAAGCAAGAGTATTTCGAAGAGCAACTCAGAACTTATGGTTCTGTGTACGGTTCGGCGGATCTCCCCGAATGCGGAGACCCCGGCCGGCCCCACGAATCCTCAGCCTTTTATGGATAAAGGTAAGTTCGATGGCAGCAGGTCCGGAACCAAGCCTACGGGCCAGTAGCCGTTCGGGCAGAGGAATTTGCAGGGAGAGGTAGACTGAAATTAGTCTGATTTGAGTCCCGTCCTGGAGGGCACCATCTGCTGAACTGCGGCGCGGCACGAGATTTTGAGCGGAGAAGTAGGCGCTATGCCTGAGCTTTCGGTCGTCATCGTAGCCATCGATAACGAACAGCGCACCGTGCTCCAAGTGCTGGTCGATGGCACCAGTGTGGCCAGCACGGTTCATACCTGTGCCAGCTTCCCCATGGCCGCCTCTGATCCGATCATGCGCCGGGTGCAAGCTGCCAATCCCGACGTGCTTTTAGTGGATATTCCTGCCGACAATCACGCCGTAGCTATGCGGGCCATTGAACTGCTTCGCCAGGAACTGCCCGACTCCGCGGTCTTCGCCATCGGAAGTCTCAACCAGCCCCAGATCATCGTCAACGCCATGCGCGCCGGCGCCCGCGAGTTCATCGCACGCCCTACCACCACCACCGACTTGCTGGAAGCTTTCGTTCGCCTCACCGCCGCGCAGCGTCGCGTTCAAAAAGAAGGTCCGCGCGGAAAGGTATTTACCGTCGTCAACGCCAAGGGCGGCAGCGGAGCCACCACCGTATCCGTCAACCTCGCGCTGGCTCTGCAATCCGCGCACGGCCACACGGCCCTGGTCGACCTGGCGCCTCTCGGACATACCGCGCTGCATCTCAATGTCAAACCGCTGTTCAACATTTCCGACGCTACCCGCAATCTTCACCGCATGGACAGTTCCCTGCTCGAAAGTTTCATGACCCGCCACAGCGGCGGTCTCCAGCTTTTAGCCGGAACTAACGCTCCTGCGGCCATCGAACCTTCGACTGCGGAGTTCGTCCGACTCTTCGACATGTTGGTCAGCCACTACCGCTATGTGGTCGTCGATAATTCCTCTCGTCTCGATGCCGCCAGCCGGCTGGTTGCAAATTTGTCCGAAGCCGTTCTCCTGGTCGCCTGCACCGATGTGGCTTCTCTCTGGAGTGCCGCCCGAGTGCAACAATACTTGGGGGAGACCGGGAACCGCGAGCGCCTGCGTCTGGTTCTGAACCGTTTTCGCAAAGTTCCCGGCTTCACCGAGGCGGATGCGGAAAATGCCGCCGGAGTCAAACTGTTGTGGCGCGTCCCCAACCAGTATTTCGCTATCTCTTCCGCCATCGATCGCGGCGCACCCGTAATGGAACAGAGTCACACCGAAATCGCCCGTTGTTTTGCCGGGCTGGCGCAGGAGCTCACGCGCAACGATGTGGACGTAAAGCGCACCGCGTGGTCGCTATTTAAAACTGTGTAAGATTGTTTAGGAAGATTTTTAGGACGTTATGGCTAACCTGCAGACCTTCGAGCACAGCGAGTACCAGCAGGTAAAAGCCGACCTGCACCGCAAAATCCTCGATCGTCTCGATCTCGAAAAGCTGGGCCGTTCCACCGGCGACAGCGCCCGCGAAGAAGTCCTCGTCCTCATTCGCAACGCCGTCAACAACGAGGTCGTTCCCCTCAGCTTCACCGAGCGCGAGCGGCTGTCCCGCGAAATCCTTGACGAAATTTTTGGTCTTGGCCCACTGGAGCCGCTGCTCAAGGACCATACCATTTCCGACATTCTGGTAAACCGCTATGACCGGGTTTACATCGAGCGCGCAGGCAAACTCGAACTGACCGGCTTGTCGTTCAAGGATAACCAGCACTTGATGCAGATTATCGAGCGCATCGTTTCCCGCGTCGGCCGGCGCGTCGACGAATCCTCGCCCATGGTCGACGCCCGTCTTCCCGATGGTTCCCGCGTCAATGCCATCATTCCTCCTCTCGCTCTCGACGGCGCTTGCCTCTCCATCCGCCGTTTTGGCCGCGACCCCGTCACCGCCCGCAACATGATCGAAAATCACACCCTTACCGAGCCCATGCTCGAGCTTCTCTCTACCATGGTGAAGGGGAAGTTGAATCTTCTGATCTCTGGCGGTACCGGCGCCGGCAAAACCACGTTGCTCAACGTTCTCTCCGGATACATTCCCAACGTCGAGCGCATCGTCACCATCGAAGACGCCGCCGAACTTCAGCTCAAACAGGAGCATGTCGTACGCCTCGAAACTCGCGCTCCCAACATCGAAGGCAAAGGCGCCGTCCGCCAGCGTCAGCTCGTCATCAACAGTTTGCGTATGCGTCCCGACCGCATTGTCGTCGGCGAGGTCCGCGGCGAGGAAGCCTTCGACATGTTGCAGGCTATGAACACCGGTCACGAAGGCTCGCTCACCACGGTCCACGCCAACTCCGTGCGCGATGCCCTGGCCCGTGTCGAGAACATGGTCTCCATGGCCAATCTCAACATTCCCGAGCGCGCCGTGCGTCACCAGATTGCGTCGGCCATTCACGCCGTCGTGCAAGTTGCCCGCTTGTCGGACGGCACACGCAAGGTCGTGTCGGTCTCCGAAGTTACAGGTATGGACGACCAGTCCATCACCATGCAGGATATTTTCGTTTTTGAACGCCGCGCCGTCGACGAAACCGGGAAAGTGCGGGGAGCATTTCGCGCCACCGGCGTCCGTCCTATTTTTGCCGAACGCCTGGCCACATACGGTGCGCGCATCCGTCCCGCTATATTCGAATCGAGAACCGAAATATGAGGATACGAATTCGTTAGGGTTGGAAGAGAATACTTGCCATGCCATTGCTGATTGCACTGCTCGTCTTTATCGTGGTTGCCCTCGCCGCCTTTGTCGCGGGCTCCCTCATCGACGAACGCAATGCCCGCGCGCGACTCATCAAAGACCGCCTCGCCACCGTAGACAAGGCTCCGGAGCGCGAACCCAACGAGGAACTCGCCCTTCTCCGCGACGAACAACTGAGCAAGATTCCCGCCCTCGACACTCTGCTGCGCCGCTCCGCCCGGGTTTCCGCCATCCAGGAAGCTCTGACGCAAGCGGGCATGAAATTCCGCGCCGGTAATTTCCTGATGTTGTGCGTGCTCTGCGGCACGCTCGCGGGCCTCGCGGCCATCATCTACACGAAGAATCCCGCCATCGGTTGGGCTGCGCTCGTCATTGGCGGTGTCCTTCCCTATTCTCTCGTCTCCTATCGCCGCCAAAAGCGCTTCGAGAAGTTCGAAGAGCTTTTCCCGGAAGCCATCGACACCTTAGCTCGCGCCGTTCGCGCCGGTCACGCCTTCACCACTGCCCTCGAAATGATTTCCAACGAAACAGCCGAGCCGCTGGCCAGCGAATTCCGCAAGCTCTATGAAGAGCAGAAATTCGGCATGCCTGTGCGCGACGCTCTCATGAATCTCACCGAGCGTGTGCCCTTGGTCGATATCAAGTTCTTCGTCACCGCCGTCATGCTCCAGCGCGAAACCGGCGGCAACTTGGCCGAGATCCTCGACAACTTGTCCTATGTGATTCGCGAGCGTTTCAAAATCCAGCGTCAGGTTCGGGTCCACACCGCGCAAGGCCGTCTCACCATGGCCTTGCTCATGGCCATGCCTCCGGCTGTGGTCGCTATTCTTGCCGTCTTCAGTCCGGATTTCGTCAAACCGCTTTTTTACGATCCCATTGGCCACGCCTTGCTTGTGGCCAGCATTGCGTTACAGACAGTTGGTTATTTCGTGATCCGGAAGATTATTAAGATTCAGGTTTGATCATGCCTCTGATCCTGACCATCGTCGCGTTTGTCACGGTCGTGCTGGTGGTATTCGCCTTTGGCGCGGCCGCCGTGACCCCCACTTCGGTCCTGGGAGCCCGCTTACGCGCCCTCGGTGGTCAGCCCACGATGGCGCAGGAAAAGCCTGCGGTGAAAGTAACAGAGCGCATCGAGCAGGCGCTCGATCCGC
>Ga0116121_1000039_pt1 | contig 64609 bp, 59 predicted proteins | sample June2015DPH_13_1_FD_89725 | JGI IMG/M metagenome (GOLD analysis project Ga0116121, IMG submission 89725) | Peatland microbial communities from SPRUCE experiment site at the Marcell Experimental Forest, Minnesota, USA - June2015DPH_13_10 | ecosystem: Environmental > Terrestrial > Soil > Wetlands...
CGAACCTCGACGAAGAGATCAAACGCTTCGAATACAAGGTGCAGGCGGGGGCGGAATACGTCGTGACCCAGCCGGTGTTCGACCTGATGCTGCTGGAAAATTTCCTGCGGCGGATCGAACACTGCCGCATCCCCGTCATCGCCGGAATCTGGCCGCTGGTGAGCGCCCGCAATGCGGAGTTCATGAAGAACGAGCTGCGGGTTTCCGTGCCCGATGAGATTCTGAACCGGATGACGAAGGCGGCGAGTCCAGAAGCGGCTCGCGAGGAGGGCGTAGCCATCGCGCGCGAGATGCTGGCAGCCGTCCGCGAGCGCGTACAGGGGGCGCAGATCAGCGCTCCGCAGGGGCGATACAGCTCCGCGGTGGACGTTCTGGAGGCGCTCGGCTCGAAGCGGCTGCCTTCTGTTTAGTTTTGAAACACCGCCGCCCAAAATATTGGGCGAATTACAAAAATTGACTGGACATTTCCCGTCCGAAGCTGCAATACAATAAAGGGTAGGAGCAACTGGATTGGTCAAGTTTGAAGAATGCCTCGAGCGTCTGGAGAAGATTGTCAAGGAACTGGAAAAAGGCGAGGTTCCTTTGGAAAAATCCCTGACGCTGTTTGAAGAAGGCATGCAACTTTCGGCGACTTGCAGAAAGCAACTGGAAGACGCGGAAGGAAAAGTAGAGATTCTGCTAAAGCAGAACGGAAAGCTCCAAACGGAACCATTCGAGCCCCCGGCCGAGAGAGCGTTGCGCAAGTAACGCGGTTTGCCCTCGGATTCGGAAATGACAACGCCTGTGCTAGCAGCCTGCTGTCGCAGCCAAGGCCGCCGCGAAATCGCGGCAACGTCAGGGGGATGTATGGAACCACTCAGTGTAGTCCTGTATCAGAAAGACCCTGGGACTGCTCAAACTCTGGCAGTCGGTCTCTCCCAGCATTTTGAACTTGTTTACCTGGCGGGTACCTACGAAGAGGTACGCCCCGCCCTTGCCCGCAATCGCGCCGCGGCGCTGGTGCTCGATCTGGAAACCGCTGGACCGGGCGAAGTCGAGCATTTGCATCGCGAGTTCCCCGGCCTTTGCATCGTCGGAACCCACCGGTTGGCGGACGACAAATTATGGGCCGAGGCCATGAGCCTGGGCGCGTCCGACATCTGCGAGCCGCGCAAGGACCAAGTGGTGCATTCGTTGCTGAACAAACGCGCGCACCATGCGGCGGCCTGATCGGCTGGGTGTCAGGTGTAAGTCTCAGGTCTCAGGAAAGACAAGATCGACCTGGAGTTTTCTGAGACCTGAGACCTGCCTTCTTCTCCCTTGTTATACTGCGGTGCCATGCTGAAACAAATTCTGGGGCAGGGGCGCCAAGCGGCCGACGCCGCGCTCGAACAACTCCTGCCACCCGCCAACCAACATCCAAAGTCGATTCACCAAGCCATGCGACACAGCGTGTTTGCCGGCGGCAAACGCTTGCGGCCGATCTTGTGCATGGAAGCGGGGCGGATGATCGCGGCGGCATCGGGCGTTCACTCCCGCGACCGTTCGAACACAGGGTCACTGCCCGCAGGGATTGAGCAGGTCGGGGCGGCGCTCGAAATGCTCCACACCTATTCTTTGATCCACGACGATCTGCCCGCGCTCGACAACGACGACCTGCGGCGCGGGCGTCCCACCTGCCATAAGGCGTTCGGCGAGGCCATCGCCATTCTCGCGGGAGACGCCCTGCAAACGCAGGCCTACGAAGTGCTGGCGCAGATCAGTTGTTCGGCGGAGGCGCGGGTTGCGATCATTCGCGAGGCTGCTCATGCCACTGGCACCATCGATGGCATGATCGGCGGCCAGGTCGTCGACCTCGAAGCCGAGCATACGAAGCCCGACCTGGCGACGCTCGAATACATCCACCGGTCAAAGACCGCCGCGCTCATCACGGCCAGCGTGGTCAGCGGAGGGATATACGCCGGGGCAACGGCGTCGGATATTGCACACCTTCGCACATATGGCCAGTCGATTGGCCTCGCGTTTCAGATCGTGGACGATGTGCTCGACCTGACGCAGACTTCGGAGCAACTGGGAAAGACCGCCGGCAAAGATGCCGCTGCGGAGAAGACAACCTATCCGGCGTTGTTTGGAATCGAAGAGTCGCTCCGCAAGGCGGACGCCCTCGTCGATCAGGCCTGCGCGCAACTGGACCCGTTCGGCGAGAGCGCGACGACACTAAAAGAGCTGGCGCGTTTTCTGGCGAAGAGAAAAAGCTAGTTCCGAGCTATACTTTCCGGTCGACGAAACAGGAGTGAACATTCCAAGCCAGGGCCGGAGGTAAGCCATCGCACCTGGTGCTTCCGGTCATGCCCGGAGCGAACTAGCGCTGCGATCGAACCAAAATCTGCCCTTCTGAGCATTGCATCTCCGCCCTGCGGGCTGTACAGTGAAATTGCTCTCGCGGTCTCCCGCCTTCCTATTCCTCACCCACAACTTGCGCGCGATTGTTGTTGTGTACATGCAGCTAAAGGCGGTGCTCGGACGGGCACCACAATATGTGGTGTTTTATTACTTGACCCGTCCCGGTATTCGCCGTTAGAGTTGGTCAAAAGCATGGGTGACGCTCCTGGTTCATGGGACGGGCATCCAATGATGCGACCAGCGAGGAACCTCGACGGTTAATAGTCGAATTCCCGCCATTTGCAGCGCACTCCAGCCAGCGCAGACCGAGTCCGCGGACCGCAGGGTCCGCCCACGAAGGAGTCACTTTGCTCAAACTTAAGAAACTGCAAATCCTGGGATTCAAGTCGTTCTGCGATCGCACGGAGCTCAAGTTCCACGGCGAAGGCATTGCCGCCATCATCGGCCCGAACGGCTGCGGCAAGTCGAATATCGCCGACGCCATCTCCTGGGTGCTCGGGGAGCAGTCGGCCAAGTCGCTGCGCGGCTCGCGCATGGAAGACGTAATTTTCTCCGGCACGCGGGACCGCAATCCCACGGGCATGGCGGAGGTCTGCCTCACGTTAATCGACCCCGAAATCTACGGCGGCCCGGACACGAACGCGCCGACCGAGATTGAGATTCAAGACGAACTGCCGACGCCGGGAATCCATGGCGACGAAAACTGGGATGAAGCGGAGATTCGCGCCCATGCCGCAGCCGAAACGGAGCGCGCGGTCGAGGAAGCTCAACCCGGAAAGACGGAGGAACTTGAAGGCGAGGCCGGAACCCAAGCCTCGGCCGAAGCTCCGAGCGGCGAGACACAAGCTACCGACGCCGCCGTGGCTGTGGCGGGGCCGCAGGTGGTTCTGAAGATACGGCGGCGCAAGTTCAACCAGCAGCAATACCACGCCGGCACGATCTCCGTAACGCGCCGCTTGTTCCGCAGCGGCGACAGCGAATACCTGCTGAATGGAAAGCTCTGCCGCCTACGCGACATCCAGGAGCTTTTCATGGGCACCGGTCTCGGCCCCGAGTCCTATGCTCTCATCGAACAAGGACGTATCGGCCAGATATTGAGCAGCCGCCCGACGGATCGACGTTCCATCATCGAAGAAGCGGCCGGCATCACGAAGTTCAAGACCAAGAAGCGCCTTGCCGAGGCGCGACTTGAAGACGCCAAAACGAACCTGAACCGCGTCAACGATATTTTCGAAGAAGTCACGCGGCAGATGAACTCGCTCAAGCGCCAGGCGAGCAAGGCCGAACGCTACGCCAAGTTGCGCGATGAAATGCGCGCCAAGCTGCGCGTCGTCCTTGCCAGCAAGTTCACCCAGATGGATCGGGAAAACGTGACGCTCGATACGCAGATCCAGCAACTGGGCGAAGAGATTCGGTTGCAGACCGAGAGCGTGCAGCAGTCGGAAGCCGAGCACTCCGAGCGCACGCAGCGCGGATACGCCATCGAAACCGAGACACGGCAGAATCGCGAACGTCTGAACCAGATTGCCATTGAAGGCGATCGCGGCAAGGCGCGGATCCGCACCAACGAAGAACGCTGCGCCGAGCTGATTGTGCGTACGGCGTCCGCAGAAGCAGAGCTGGCGCAAGCGCAAAACCGCGTCCTGGCGCTTGAGGAAGAGCGCGATGGTCACCAGCAAGTGCTCGACTCCGCGGCCACGGATCTTGCCACGGCCCAGGAAGAGTACAACATCTGCCAGCAGGAAGCCGCGCACGCCGCCATCAATCTGGCGCTGCTGGAAGGCGAACAGGAATCGCATCGCGCGGCGATTCTCGAAGCCGTCGGTACCGCCTCGAGCCTGCGCAATCAGCTGACCCAGTCGGAAGAACGGCTGGCGGGAATCGGCCGTGAAGAGCAGCGGCTGCAAGCGGAAATCACAGCCGCCTCATCGCAATCGGAAGCCTTTGGCGGCCAGCGCGGCCAGATTGCGCTGGAATTCGAAAGCGTTTCGCATCGCGCCAACGGCTTAGCCGGTGAGATTGCGAGCCTCCGGGAAACGCTCGATACCAAGCGCTCTGCCGAAAACGAAACCAAGAAGCACCTCGATTCCATCCGTTCGGAATACGCCACGGCGCTCGGCAAGAAAGGGTCGCTCGAAGCGGTTATCGCCGAGCACGGCTATTCCACCGAGTCGGTGAGGCGTCTGTTTCAATCGGGAGCGATGAACGGCGGAAACACTCCCGCCGGAGTGCTTGCCGATTTCCTCGAAGTCGAGCCGCGCTATGAGCGCGTGGTCGAAGACTTTCTGCGCGACGAGTTGAATTTCGTTGTGGTCAAGTCGTGGGGCGCGGCCGATGAAGGACTGCGGCTGCTGCGGTCCAACGTCGATGGCCGCGCCACGTTCCTCGTGCATCCCGAAGACTCGCAGGCTAAGTTCTCGTTCGTCGCCGATGAGAGCCATCACTACGCTCCGCTCAACGACACGGTCCTTCCGCTGAAGAACTCGATTCGCGTGCTGAACGGATTCGGCAAGTCGCTGGAAGTGATTCTGCCCAAGCTGGGCAACGGCTACATCGTCCAAGATCCGGCAGTGGCGCGCGAACTTGCGCTCTCCAGCCCCGACGCGTTCTTTATCTCGCAGACGGGAGAATGCTTCCACAATGTGACGGTGACCGGAGGGAAGCAGCGCAGCGAAGGCCCGCTTTCGATGAAGCGCGAACTGCGCGACGTGCTGCGCCTGCTCGAAGAACTGGAGCGGGCACTGCGCGAGAAGGAAATTCTCGTGCTCACTTTGGGCCGCGAAATCAAGGAGCATACTTCCCTGCTCGACCGCCTCGAAGAGGAGAAGCGCGAGGCCGAGAAGCAGGCGATGACCTCCGGGCATTTGCTGCAGCAACTGGAAAGCGAAATGTCGCGCGTGCGCGAACGGATTGTCATTGGCGAGCGCGAACGGCAGCGGCTCGCGGCGGAACGGCAGGAGCAGGAAGGCCTGATTGCATCGCGCCAGATTGAGTTGACGACCATCGAGCAATCACGCGCCCAGTTTGAAACGCTGCTTGCCGCCGGGCACGACCGCCTGGCCGCGTTACGGAACCATCGCGACACGGCTGCGGAGACTACCTCGCAGCGCGCGGCTCGCGTGGCTACGCTCGAAGAGCGGCACCGTTCGGCCACGACCCTGCTGGAGCGAATCGAAACGCTTGTCTCTGAGATGCGCGAGCGCGCCGGCGTTTTACAGGCGCAGATGGAATCGGCGAGCGCCGAGATTGAGCAGCGGCAGAGCGAGAACGTGCAACTGGCGGCGCAACTGGTCGACTTCGAAGCCGAGCGCAATGCAGGAGAAGCGCGGGAAGGCCTGCTGCAGCTTGAATCCGAGCAAGTGCGGGGGCGAATCGCAGAGATCGACGAACTGCTGAAGAACACGCGCCAGCAACTTGATCTGGCGCGCGACCGCCGCGGCGAATTGCAGGCCACGGCTGCCAAGCTGCAATCGGACCTACAGCATCTGGCCGACACTTGCCTGAACGAACTGGGCATCGAGCGCCCGATTCTAATGGCGGACACGACGATTTTGATGGTCACCGGCGATGAGCTTGCCGCCGAAGACCAGGCGCACCGCGAAATGCGCGCTCGCCTCGACGCCATGGGCCCAGTCAACATGATGGCGCTCGAAGAGTACAAGGAAACGGCGGAGCGTCACGAGTTCCTCTCCACGCAGAGGAAAGACCTGCTTGACGCCATTGAAAACACCGCGGCCACGATCAAGGAAATCGATCAAGTCTCGCGGCAGAAATTCGAGGAGGCGTTCAACAAAATTAACGAGAACTTCCAGGCCACGTTCCGCAAACTCTTCGGCGGCGGACATGGCTTCATGCGGCTCACCGATCTCGAAAACAGCGCGGAGAGCGGCATTGACGTGGTGGCGTCGCCTCCCGGCAAGAAGCTGCAGAACGTGCTGCTGCTCTCCGGCGGCGAAAAGGCACTTACGGCGCTGGCGTTGCTGGTCGGCATCTTCCAGTACACGCCCAGCCCATTTTGCATTCTCGACGAAGTCGACGCTCCGCTCGATGAATCGAACATAGCGCGCTTCACCGAACTGGTGCGCGAGATGAGCGTGCAGACGCAGTTCATCCTGATCACGCACAGCAAGCGGACGATGAGCATTGCGCCCGTGCTTTATGGCGTGACTATGCAGGAGCCGGGGGTGTCGAAGTTGGTGTCAGTGCGGTTTGGGGCGGCGTAAACGAATGTCTCTCTCTGAAGAGGAAGCTCGCGGATTAGACGATCTGGAACGGTGGCAAATTGAAGAAATCAAGAAGGGCTTAGAAGAGGCCGATCGAGGGGAGTTTGCCAGCGACGAGGAAGTCCAGCAGACGCTGAAACGATTGATGCGCGTGCGTCCCACAGGCAATAGATGTGCGTAGCACCGCGCTATTCTTGGTCGCGTGCATTCTCGTCATTGTGCTATTTGCCTTTTTGCATCGAGGCCCGGGAGAAGGGGAGTGGCCAATAGTCAACGGAACCATCCAGGATACAAGAATCGTCGCAGACCACGCACTTCAGACGAAATGGGGCGGGCAGATAACCTGGAGGGCGGAATACAAGGTAGCTTATTCCGTCGCGGGTCGTGAATATGTGGCCTGGGCAGACTCCGGCATCCGAGACGAAAGCGAAGATGGCGTTCGGTTGGCCTTGCCACGATCACGCCCCTCATGTTGGGTGCGGTACAACGTCAAGAAGCCCGAAGCGTCGATGGCAGGTTGCCGCTGACGTCGTTCTGACTGAGTAGCTTCCTAAGGTATAACTTCGGAAAATTGCGTTGACAGGTCGGCAGCTTTTTGCTTTCTCCAGCGCCGAAACGGGGGCCTCTTTTTCCAGAGCCTTCCTCAGTTTTTCCACATCGTCGTGCCTCGACAACCAGCGCCGGACAAGGCTTCTCCCGTACACTAAAAGTGTCAACTCTTTTCCGCGCAATGGCGAACGGGTCAAACTGACGCCTGTGATTGAAAGCGTTGACAAATTCTTCGCGCCAGCTAGAATGGCGAATCTCATTACTGGTGACTTTGACTATGAGCCCCCAAATTCTCGATCCCGTCCTCCTGCGAACGGACTACTCCGAACTTGAGCTGCATGCGAGTGGAAAAGTCCGCGACGTCTACAACCTCGACGCCGACCACCTGCTCTTCGTGGCCACCGACCGCATTTCCGCGTTCGACTACGTGCTGGCGACCGGCATTCCGCACAAGGGCCGCGTTCTGACCCAGATTTCGCTGTTCTGGTTCGACTTTCTCGAGGACATCGTTCCCAACCATTTCGTCACCGCCGATGTGAACCGTTATCCGGCGGCGATTCGCAGCCATGCCGTTGAACTGCGCGGGCGCTCGATGATGGTGATGCGCGCCGAGATGTTTCCGGTGGAGTGCGTGGCGCGCGGCTACTTGTCCGGGTCGGGATGGAAGGAATACAAAGCGAGCGGCTCTGTCTGCGGCATCCAACTTCCGCCGGGGCTAAAAGAATCCGACCAACTGCCGGAACCGATTTTCACTCCGGCGACCAAAGCTACGACCGGGCACGATATCAACATTTCGTTCGAAGAAATGTGCAAGGTCATCGATCCCGAATTGAGCCGCCAACTGCGCGATATCACCTTGCGCATTTACAAGAAGGCCGCCGACTATGCGCGGCAGCGCGGCATCATCATTGCCGATACCAAGTTTGAATTTGGACAGACCGCCAAAGGCGTCACGCTGGCGGATGAAGTGCTTACACCGGATTCCTCTCGCTTCTGGCCAGCCGACACGTATCAGCCGGGCAAGGCGCAGGATTCCTATGACAAGCAGTATGTACGGGATTACCTCGAAGAAATTCGCTGGAACAAACAACCGCCCGCGCCTGCCCTTCCCCAGGAAGTTGCGCTGCGGACGAGTGAAAAGTACCTCGGGGCGTATCGTCAGTTGACGGGACGCGAGTTGGAGATTTAGTCCGCAGCGTGAGCTTGGCTTAGATGAACATTGCGGACTGGATCATCGTCGCATTTCTGGTGTTCTCCGTGACCGCGGCCGCCATCGAAGGTTTTTTTCATGAAGCCTTCAAGCTGGCGGGCCTGGTCGTGGGGTACATCCTGGCCGCCTGGCAGTATCAGCGCCTGGCGGACTGGTTCGCGCCGCATTTGAAATCGCCGTGGGTGGGCGAGATTGCCGGTTTTCTGATTATTTTTTTCGCGGTCCTGATCGTGGCCGGCCTCGCTGGAAGGATCGCGCGCTGGGCCATGAAGAAGGCCGGTCTGAGTGCGATTGACCGGTTTCTGGGAGCGGTACTCGGTTTATTGAAGGGCGTTTTGGTGGTGGCCGTAGTGCTCACTGCCATGACCGCGTTCGAGCCCGCGGCGAAGTGGCTGGCGGGTTCGCAGTTGGCTCCATATTTCCTGGTGGGCGGAAGGGCAGCAGTCTGGCTCGCACCGTCGGAATTGCGCCACCGCTTCTACCAGGGCCTGGATTCGATGCGGCAAATGCGTTCGGCAGCGGGCGCAATGCGGCCGCAATCGTCCGGGTCGCAAAAGTAGTCCCTGGGTGTATAAGGTGCGGAAACGAGGCAGAAGTGAAGGATCAACTGGAAGCACTCATACTTCAGATGTACAAAAGCAATATTCTCTATTCCGAAGCGGTGCGCGAGTTCAAGAAGCGCTTCATCATCACGGTGCTCGAAGAAAGTCGCGGCAATCAGTGCAAGGCGGCGCGGCAATTGGGAATGCACCGGAACACCCTGAGCCGGACCATGCAGGAACTCAAGATCGATGTGCGTCCGTTGCGCGCCGGCACCAGGCGTCCGCCACGCAGCGCGCGTCCGGTTACGCTGGAGCGAAAGCAAGCGCGGTGAAGCAGGTGCCAGGTCTCAGGAAAAGCAAAAAATAGGGCGTCCCGACCGGGACGCCCTATTTTCTGTGGAGACTAATTTATTTTCCCCTGATACTTGAGACCCGACACCGGAGACCTTCGTCTCTCACTGTGCCTTCTTGTGACCCGCTCCGGGCTTCGGCGCCGCTTTCTGCACCAGCAAAGCTCCGTCGTTCATGGTCATCACAAACGGCTTTGCCGTGTAGGAGACCGGCGTTCCTTCAAACTGGAAATCCGTATCCTCTTTCGGCATATCCTTCTTCGGGATCGCTGCTGCCATGGTCAGATCGATATCCGCCCGCTTGGCATCGATGTCGTCCGAACTGCCCGCCAGGGTCAACTTTGTCGCCTTGCCGGAGGCGTCGAGGCTGATGATGTGCGCCACCATCTGCAATGGTTTCCCCTTGAGCGCGGTCCATACCTTTTCCGCATCTTCGGGAGTGCCTTCGGAAAGAACCATCTGCCACTCCGCAAAACTCATCTCCTCGACTTTCTTGCTCTTGACAAGCTCCGCGGCCTGTTGGGCCGGAGTCGGCGGCACGTACTTGGCAATGGCGAAATCGGCCGGGGGCGTGGGAGACGCAGCCGCCTTGGCCAGCACGTCGTTCCATCCATCGTCGCTCCCATGGTATTTGGTGTACTTGCTCTTGCCGAATTGTGCGATCTTGGCTTTGCCGGCGGCATCCTTCTGCAAGCTCGAAGCGCGAGCGATGTAAAAAAGTCCCTCGGCATCGTTTTCCGCCGGTCCCGCCGCCAAATCAGCAAGCCCCAGGTAATAGACCTTGGTCAGGTCGGTTGGGTCCCCTTCCACCGCGGCCCTGAGAAACTGTTCGGCTTTTCCGTAATCCTTCGCGGAGTAAGCGCTCATGCCGGCCGCGTTATTGAAGATTCCGGTCGTCTGCGATTTCAGTTTCTGCCAGTCCGCATCCGACGTGCCCTCCGGCTTGCTCGCCGTCTGCAAACACTGCAAGCCCTTTTCGCTGGTCTGGCCGGCTTCGGTAAGACTCTGCTGCGCGTTCGGGCCTGTCGCCATCGCCTGCTTGGAGTACGCCACCAAGGCCAACGCGCGGATGTTGCACGGGTTCGCCTGCAGCACCTTCTGCGCCGTGTCAAACATCTTGGCGCTATTGTTGGTTTGCTGGTAGGCGATCATCAAAAGTTCGAGCGCGTCTTCTTTCATCACGCTGTTGGGATATTGCGTCAGAAACGCTTCTAGGCCGCTGACCTTGGCGGCAGCGTCCGATTGCTGCACCGCGCCCACGTAGGCGTTATATTCCGCCGGGTCTTTGATCTCTTTTTTCTGGGGCGCGACGGGAACCGGCGCGGCGCCTTGCGGCACGGGCGCGGCACCTTGCGGAACTGGCGCGGGTGCGGTCTGAGCGACGGCGCTAACGGCTATCAGCAACATCGCGAAAGCAATCTTCTTCATTTCCTGTGGCTCCTTCACTCTTCGGGGAAGCTGGAATATATATCTCGCCCTATTTTCGTCAGTCGTTGGTGTCGGGCCGGCACCAGAAACTCGTCCCGCACTGATACGCGCACGGGTCGGAATACGATGGGCCGACTATCGATGCGCGCGCGGCCTGAAATTATTCCGGTGAGCGGATTATAAGGATGTACCCCCGCTAAGGCAAGCGGCTTGCGCTTCACCCTCCTTCGTCCACCCTTCCGCGGGGGATTTTCGCGTACTTTGCTTCACAAACTTGCCCGAAACTTTCATTCGATTGGTTACGCGGAACCGCAGAACCAGTTTCTCACTCGTTAGTGCAGAAGCGTTTTGACGCTGCCTCGGTTACATGTAAACTGGCACGATTCGAGGGGCGCGACACGGGACCTCGAAAACAAAAACTGGAGGAATTATGCTGCCGAAGGGATTGGGAATTTTGGTTTTCTTGGGGCTGGCTACGATCCCTGCGCTGGCTCAGGTATCGATCTCGCCGATGGCATCGAAAACGGCATCTGTGCGACCCGCGTTTCAGCACGCGCCCATGAAATTTCACTTGGTTCGCCCCGACGGCTCCGTCGAGAGCGCCAACTGGAGCGGCTACGCCGTCACCGGTTCCGATTTCACCAATGCCACCGGTTCGTGGACTGTTTCCGCGGTCAACTGCACCAAGACCCCGGACACCTACTCCGCGTTCTGGGTGGGTATCGACGGATACTCCTCCGACACCGTAGAGCAGACGGGAACCATTGGATGGTGTAATGGCAAGAAGGCTGAGTACTACGCCTGGTATGAATTTTACCCGGCAGGCTCGGTGGAGATCTCCAGCGTGCCGGTAGTGCCTGGCGACCAGATCTCGGCAGAAATCAGTTTCAGCGACAAGGAGTTCACGACCACAATCACGAACGTAACCACGGGAAAAACCTACAGCAAGACTGAAACGGTTTCCGGGGCGACACGGTCATCGGCCGAGTGGATTGCTGAAGCACCATGCTGCACGAGTAAGGGGTACTTCCTGCCTCTTTCCGACTTCGGCACAGGCTCTTTTGGCTTGGACTACACGTCTGTGAGCGACACCAACTACGCGACCGATTCGGGTAAAAAGGGGATCTCGGGAGCGATCGGCGCTTTCGGAACCAAGTCGCAGAAGATCACCATGATCAACGCCTCCAGCGTAGATGAAGCAGTCCCATCGGCCATCTCGTCCGACGGCTCAAGCTTCCAGGTGGTTTGGAAGTCTAAGTAACCCCAATAGCGCTTCGGCCGCGCAGTTGGCCTTCTAGCGGGTTTGCACCCGCTGGAAGGCCGGGGCAATACAAGAACTTCCCCCCAACAGCTTGGGTTTGTCTCGCAGAAGACGCCCCACCCGGGACCCGCGTTCAGTTCTCGATTCCCAATTGCGTGAGGATGAAGGCATAATCGAAAGCCGCCTGGTGCAAGCGATCGTAGCGGCCGGAAACGCCGCCATGTCCCGCCGGCGAAAGGTTGGCTTTCAAAATGAAGGTGTTATGGTCGGTCCGCAACGCCCGCATTTTGGCCACATACTTGGTCGGCTCCCAGTACATCACCTGGCTATCGTTCCATGAAGTTTTGACCAGCATGTTGGGATAGTTCTTCGCTTCGATATTGTCATACGGCGAATAGGAAATCATGTAGTCGAACGCCGCCTTCTCTTTGGGATTACCCCACTCTTCAAACTCCGGCACCGTCAACGGGATCGACTCGTCGAGCATGGTGTTGATGACATCGACGAACGGAACGCCCACGATGGCGGCATGGAACAGATCGGGGCGCATGTTTAGGACGGCGCCCATGAGCAATCCGCCGGCGCTCGCTCCCTCGATCGCCAGCCGGTCTTCGGAGCCGTAGCCTTGCGCCACCAGATATTCCGCACAGGAGATGAAGTCGGTGAATGTGTTTTTCTTCTGCATCATTCGACCCTGGTCGTGCCACGCCTTGCCCATCTCGCCGCCGCCGCGGATGTGGGCGATGGCATAAGCCACTCCGCGGTCGACCAGGCTGAAGACTTCGGGATCGAAATCGATGTCCATGGATGCACCGTACGAGCCGTAGCCGTAGAGAAATAGCGGCCCATGGCCGTCCAGTTTCGCGCCCTTCAGATGGACCACCGAGATGGGTATCTTCACGCCGTCGGCCGCCGTCGCATAGATCTGCTCCACCTGATATCGAGTACGGTCGTACCCGCCGGGAACTTCCCTCTCCTTCAGCAGAACGGAGGTGCCGTTCTCCATGTCGTAGTCAAACACGGAGTGGGGAGTGATGAACGACTCGTACGCATAGCGGAACTGGTTCGTGTCGTATTCTCGATTCGCGTAATTGCCCACGTCGTACGCCGGTTCCGAGAACTCGATTCTTCGGGATCGCCCGTCGCGTAGATCCGTGACCCGAATCTGCGGCAAGCCGTTCTCGCGCTCATGCAGGATGTAGTAGTTCTTGAAGAAATCGGCGTCCTCCAGCATGACATCGGGCCGCTGGGCGACGACTTCCTGCCAGTTCTGGCGGCGCGGATCGGCAACCGGCGCTTTCACCAACCGGAAGTTACGGCCGGTATCGTTGACGCGGAGATAGAAAAAGTCGCCATTATGGTCGGGATAGTATTCGACGCCCTGCTTGCGCGGTTCCATCACCTTCCACATGCTCAACGGTTGGTCGGCGGAGATGTATTGCACTTCGCTGGTGGTGGCGCTGGCGGAGACCAAAGAGATGTAACCTTTGCTGCGGCTTTTTCCGGCATACACCTCGAACCGCTCGTCCTTTTCTTCGTAAACCAGATCGTCGGGCTGGGTGGTTCCGACCGTGTGACGATACAGCCGGTATTCACGCTTGGTGGTGGCGTCTTCCACGGTGTAGAAAATTGTCTTGTTGTCGTTTGCCCATACCACCGCTCCAACTCTTTCCGCATGATCGGCGAGCTGCTTTCCAGTCCGCAAATCCTTCACCGCCAGCGTGTATTGCCGGAAGCCGGTGTCATCCGTCGTGTACGCGAGCAAATTTCCGTCATCGCTCACGTTGTAAGCGGCCACCGACATAAATGCATGACCCTTCGCGAGTTCATTGACGTTGAGCACGATCTCCTCGGGCGCACTCAGGCCGCCTTTCTTCCGGCAGCGAATTCCGTATTGTTTACCGGCCTCGGTGCGGGTGTAATAGAAATATCCGCCGTCTTTGTAAGGAACCTCCGCATCGTCTTCCTTGATGCGGCTCAACATCTCGTTGTAGAGCTTCTCTTGCAGCGGCAGGGTCGGCTTCATCACGGCGTCGGTATAGGCGTTCTCCGCCTCCAAATAGGCCTTCACCTCGGGGTTCTGCTTGTCGCGCATCCAGAAGTAGTTGTCTACCAGTTTGCGTCCGTGGATCTCGGTAACCTTCGGGATCTTCTTCGCGATTGGCGGCGCGGGCAGCGTGGACCTGTCGGCCGCCGCAAGAATGAGAATCGCAGCCAAAATCCCCAGTAGGGTGACAATGGGTTGGGCTCGTCGCAGAGTGGACTGATTCATAAGAACGCTCCTGAATTCCAGCAAGTTGAGATGCCGGGGAAGTATATAAGAGGTGAGGCCTTCGAGTATTCAACCGATCCTGAGGGAAAACTAGCGGGCGCCTTTGTCGTAAGCTTCGACGACGCGGTTCCAGATCATAAACGCGGCATCCCAATTGGCGGTGAAATTGGTGAGCACGGTGACGGTCAATTTACGGCTGAAGTCGTACATCGTCACGGACGTGAAACCCCAGAAGTAGCCGTCGTTTCCCTGCCAGGCGTGGCCGTTCGACCACATCTCGTAGTTTCCCAGTCCATACGTGGTCTTGGGACCGTGTTGCATCATGGCAGCCAGCGTTGCCGGTTGAAGGATTCTGCCGCCGTAGAGCGCGTCGGTAAATTGCGCCACGCCGGTGGCTGTCGCTACGACTCCACCGTCGGTCCATACCGGGCCCCACACGCTGGTCGGCACACCCAGCAGATGCGCTCCCTTAAAAACGTCCACGGGTTTGCCGTCTTCGAAGTCGTATCCGTGGGCAATGCGCGGCGCCGCGATGGCCACTCTGTCGATAAACGCATTTCCATCCAGGCCGACAGGACCGACGATGAGATTCTGGAACTCGCCCCCGACTCCCAGCGGACTGACGTGATCGATAATGCCGCCGAGAATTACGAAGTTGGTGTTGCAGTAGTTGTATCTCTTGCCCGGCTTAAACATCACCGGCTTGACCCGGGTGAGGATATCGGCGCGCGTCCAGGGAAAGTTGGGGTTGTTCAGCCAGTCGATGATGATCGGGTCGCCCTCGACATCGTAGTACCCGCTCGTCATCCCCAACAGCTCGCGGACCGTCACCTCTTCGGTGCTCGGCATATATGGCGGCACATACTCCCGGATGGGATCGTCCAGACCGACTTTGCCCTCTTCATACAGGCGCAGCACCATGGTCGCGGTAAAGGTCTTGGTGACACTGGCCAGCGAATAGAGCGTATTTTCGTCGACCGCCAGCCCGGACTCGACGTCCGCCAACCCGCTGGAGCCCTGCCACAACAGTTGCCCGTCACTCATAATGGCGACCGAAGCGCCCGGAGCCTCCGACCACTCCCGGGCTCGATCCAGCGCCTGTTGCAACTGCTGGGCCGACACGTCGCTCAAAGGCGCGGTCGCCGGCGCAAAGGCCTGCGCGAACAATTGGGTCTGAGAGAGGGCGAGCAGCAAAATGATCGCTAACGTCAGCGTGATTCGAAGGATACGGAATTTGCGGCCCGTAGGGACGTTCACTGGTATGTTGCTCCAAGCTTGGAATCAGCAGGAAGTTCCCTTCCGACCTCAAGAACGGCTGCCATTGTCCCCCAGCCGCGGTTGCGCGTCAATGTGAAACAATTTTCGTAGTGGTGCAGTTTGAAATCCACAGGGGTAGCAATCGGCCACGGCCTGTGGGAGACTTGCTTCATGCCAAAGCGCCATCTTCGGATCGTAAAGCGAGTCAGGAACGTTGCCGTGCTCGGAATCTGCGAGTTCTGTAGCGCCCAATTCTCAGGGGACCCGAACTCGGGGAACGCGGAATCTGCCATTCAAAAGCAGTTCAATGCGCACCAATGCAAGCCGCTGGACGAAAAGCCAAGCGTCGACAAGGACGACAAGTAGCACATCACTTTGAACGCGAAACTGCCCATCCAACGTCTCTCCTGATGGCTGACGCTGAGAGCGGACCTTCTCAATCCTTGAAAAGATTATCAAATGCAGCGCGCGCGTCGTTTGGACGCTGACTGGGCTTGCTGGAAGTTTCCTTCTCGACCATCACGCGGATGGAATAGAGCGAGCAGTCGTTGCCTTTGTCTTTGGGAGAGATGCGGGCCGGAATCGGCTGAGTGCATTCGAAGCGGTTGGAAGGGTCGAAGTGTTCGCACTGTTTGCAGGCGTGCAGATCGAATCCGCACTTGGGGCATTGCCCGACGGGAGACGCGAGATTCTGCAAGAGCGCGCCGCACTCCGCGCAGCGCGAGACGGTGCGCGTTCCAGGCATATTCATGGGACGCGGCCCGAACGTGTTTTCTCTCTTTGGCGCCGTAGCGGCCGCGGACTTGTCGAACTCTTTTTTCGCCCCGCCACCGGAATCCTGGTATCCGTGTTGGCGATACTTGCGGTCGGACAAAGGTTGCCTCCTGGAAATGCTTTGCTACGGCGCTGCTTGTGGTCGGTGCGCTCATTGTCCGCCTTTCGCGCCTCAGGCACAAGCGTTTCTTTGGTCGGATGGAACCAGCGGGTTTCTTTTGACCGCGGAGTCGCGGGGAAACCTCGAGCCCATGCGAAGCGAGAGCGGAAGGTCGCCCCTGAATTGTCTTTCACATATCCGGGTGCTACCATCCGATGTACAGAGACATTTTGAGGAGGTAGTTATGGCGGAACGTGACAGCAACGGCTTTTTGTGGTTTTTGGCAGGGCTCGGTGTGGGAGCCGTGGTGGGCGTGTTGTACGCGCCGAAATCGGGCGATGAAATGCGCGACCTCATTCGCTCCCGGGCGCAGGAAGGCAGCGAGCGAGCGCGGCACCAAGCGCGGCGAGTGCGGGAACAGGCCAGTGAGTGGGTGGATCGCGGAGGCGATGTGGTGAACCAGCAGAAAGAGCGCTTCCGCTCGGCTTACGAGGCGGGCCGGCAGGCCTATAACGAAACCACCGCCGGGGCCGAACCGGCCAAGAATATTTAGTCGGCTGCGAGGGAGTCTGCGGCGAACACTGCGGCGTAACAATGGGAGCAGGTATGGATGACACTCTGCTGAGGTTTTTTATTGCGGCGACTACGTTCGCGGTCGTGGTGCAGGCGGGAATTCTGATCGGGCTTTACCTGGCGGTGCGCAAGAGTTCGGCGAAGATGGAAGCGCTGGCCACCGAAGTCAGAAGCAAGGCTCTGCCCACGATGGAAACTGTACAGAGCATGCTGCTCGAACTGCGCCCCAAAATCGACGTGATGACGACCAATTTCGCTGAGTCCAGCAATCTGGTACGCAATCAACTATGCCGCATCGATGCCACGCTCACCGATGCGCTCGATCGCACGCGACTGCAGGTGATCCGCGCCGATGAACTGCTGAATCGCACCATGGACCGGGTCGAAGAAACCAGCGAGGCGGTCCACAAGACGGTAATCTCTCCGCTGCGCCAGGTGAACGGACTGATGGCGGCAATCTCGACCGGCGTCGATGTCTTCCTCGGGCAGAAAAAACGCCATCCTCGGAATGGCTCGGGCGGATCGCAGGACGAGATGTTTATTTAGAGCAAGGTCAGAGGTTCGAGGTCAGATTGCAGAGGTGAAACCATGCACAGCAGGAGAGCCTGACCTCTGCGATCTAACCTCTGAACCTCGCGCTTTCGCACTCGCCCTCGATTATTCTTCCCCGCCGCCCTGCACGCGCTCACTTTGTACATCGGGCACGTAGATCGAGTGGATGTTTTGTTCGGCGGCGAGCTTTTGAAAGGTGCCGATGTCGGCAGTCCGCACTTGATCCCAGCGCGCCAGCAATTCTTCGGTCTGCTTCTTCAGTTTGTCGAATTCCCGATTCTCAGCTTCGGTGGGAGCCGCGTCGGCGAAACCAGCAACGGCCATGGAAAGAAATGCCAGCTTCGCGTCGATGCCTGGAACGTAGGCCAGAGAATCTTCGCTGGCGCTGATCTTGAAGTTGATCAACGGATCGCGAACCGCGATCAGCTTGGCTTCGAGCGCGCTCGCGCCATCCAATAACGGCTTCGTCGAGTCGCCCGGAACCACGCGCTTCTTCAGACCCTCCAGTTGCTCGCGAACGTCCTGGATCTGGTTCACTGCATCGTAGACGCGATTGAGTTGCTCGCGGACGTTCATTTCCAGTTTGAATTGCTTTTCCAGATCCGCCTGCGAGACCGTCACTCGCGGATCGATCTTCACTTCCAGTGGAGCGGTGAGAGTCTTGCCATTGGCAGTCAGGCGCACCTGGTAGTTGCCCGGCAGCGCCAGCGGGCCTTTCGCTCCCTCGTTGTATTCCCACAGGAAGTAACCGGGAACACGGTTGGCCTCGTCGTAGCGCAGGTCCCACACGAAACGATTGAGACCGTCTTCTGGCTTGATCTGTTTCTCGGGCTTCTTGTCGTCCGGGTCGAGCGGTTCCTCGAGCGGTTCGGTCTTATTGCTGGAGAACTTGCGAACCACGGTTCCCGAAGCATCCAGGATCTCGATGGTTACTTCACCCGGCTTCGCTTCCGGCTTGGGCGCTTTCTTGAAGTAGTAATAGATCACCGCGCCATGTGGCGGATTCTTCCCGTCAAACGTCAAGTGCTCGGGAGCGTCTCCGGCATGTACGCGATAGGCGGTTGCAGGCTGGTAGAGGTGCACGTCTTCGGCGACAACGGAATCGGCGAACTGGCGCAGCGGCGAGACGTCATCAAGAATCCAAAACGCGCGCCCGTGCGTCGCCAGAACCAGATCGTCGTTCTTGACGACCAGATCGTGAACCGGCACGATCGGTAAATTGATTTGCAGCGAGCGCCAATGCGCACCGTCGTCGAAGGAGACGAAGACGCCGCGCTCGGTGCCGGCATAGAGCAGACCCTTGCGTTTCGGATCTTCGCGTACAGCCCGAACGAACGAGCCATCCGGAATGCCGGCGGTGATGCGGCTCCAGGTCGCTCCGTAATCGGCCGTTTTGTAAATGTACGGTGCGAGATCGTCGTTCTGATGGCGATCGACGGCCACGTAGGCTGCGCCAGCATCATGCGGAGAAGCTTCGATCAGGCTGATGCGGCTCCACTCGGCGAGATCCTTGGGCGTAACGTTGGTCCAAGTCTTGCCTTCATCGCGAGTGAGCTGAATCAAGCCGTCGTCGGTGCCCACCCAGATTTGGCCTTTCGCCAGGGGCGAGGGAGCAATCGAAAACACGGTGTCGTAGTATTCGGTGCCGGTGTCGTCGATGGTGATCGGACCGCCCGACGGCTGCTGTTTGGATTTGTCGTTACGCGTGAGATCGCCGCTGATGGCTTCCCAATGCATTCCACCGTCGCTGGTCTTGAAGACGCGCTCGCCTCCGTAGTAGATGGTGTTGGGATCGTGGGGCGAGGTCACGATAGGGGCGGTCCACTGAAAGCGGTGATCGAGTGGCGCCGCACCACGGCCATCAGAGATTTCGGGCGACACATTGATGCTTTGAATCTGATTGGTGCGCCGGTCGAAGCGCGTGATGTTGCCTTGGTAGTCGCCGGCATACACAATGTTCGGGTCGGTGGGATTGGGCGCGATATAGCCCGCTTCTCCGCCGCCGACCGTATACCAATTGTCGCGGCCAATCGCTCCGTCGTCGCTGCGGCTGGCGATCGCGACGGTGGAATTGTCCTGCTGTGCGCCATAAACGTAATACGGCGTCCGCGTGTCGGTAATGACGTGGTAGAACTGCGCGGTCGGCTGATTATCCTCGCGCGTCCACGAATTGCCGCCATCCAGGCTGACGGTAACGCCGCCGTCGTTCGAAGCGATCATGCGCTTCGTGTTCTTCGGGTCGATCCACAGGCCGTGATTGTCGCCATGCGGAACTTTCACTTTATTGAAGCTGCGTCCGCCGTCGGTGGACTTGAAGAACTCCACGTCCGCCACGTAGACCGTGTTTACATCCTGCGGATCGGCGATCACGTGCATGTAATACCAGGCGCGCTGCAGCAGCGAATGGCTGCTGTTTACGAGATCCCAGGTGTCGCCGCCATCGTCGGAGCGATAAAATCCGCCGCCTTCCTTGGCCTCGACGATGGCATAGACGCGCTCGGAATTCGCCGCTACTGCCAAGCCGATGCGACCGTAGGGACCCTTTGGAAGGCCATGTTCTTCGAGCTTTTTCCAGGTTGTGCCGGCGTCGGTGGAGCGGTAAATGCCGCTGCCGGGACCGCCGCTGGAGAGCGACCAGGGCGTGCGCCGGGCTTCCCACAGCGAGGCGAACAGGATGTGGGGATTTTGCGGATCGAACGTCACGTCGATCGCACCGGTGTTCTCGTCTTTGTAGAGAACCTTGTCCCAGGTCTTGCCGCCGTCGGTGGTGCGAAAGACGCCGCGTTCTGTGTTGGGTCCGTAGGGGTGCCCCAGCGCGGCGACGAAAGCGATATCGGGATTGTGCGGGTTTACGATCACCTTGCCAATCGCGCGCGAGTCTTTCAGGCCGACGTACTTCCAGGACTTACCTGCGTCCACCGATTTCCAGACGCCGTCGCCGTTCGAGATGTTGCCGCGAATGCAGGCTTCTCCCGTGCCCACATAAACCACGTTGGGATCGGACCCCGCGACCGCGATGCTGCCGATCGATGGAGAACCATCCTTATCGAAAATCGCGGACCAGGTGTTGGCGCCGTCAGTAGATTTCCACACTCCACCGCCGGTGGCTCCGAAATAGTAGGTGGTTGGGTCGCCCGGAATTCCGGCGGCGGTCAGGGAACGTCCGCCACGAAACGGGCCGATGGAGCGGTACTTCATTCCCCGGAAGCGCGGGTCTTCATTCTTGTCGTCATTATCTTTGTCGTCTTTCGCCGCCGACTCGGAGGTGACGGGGGTGTCTTTTTGCGCGGCATCGAGTCTGCGATTCCGCTCTTTTTGCTGGCAGAAAGTCAGCGTGGCGGACAACAGTGTAAAAGACAGGACGAACAACACCAGCACGGCAGCGCGAATCTGCACTCTCTGAATCATGAATTCAATGGCCCCGGAGAAGAGAATTTGTCGTTCATTCATGGTAATGCCAGGGGCGCCAAAGGCACAACCGAGTGCGCGTTAGAACCGGGTCGTCCCGCGCACTCCTCCGCCGACGTATCCGCTTAGTCAATACCGAAAGCGCGAAACACTGCTGGATTTCCCGCTTGCCCCCCTAGAATGTTCGAAACATTTCTTTGTCTTATTGTTTGAAACAGAATGGCTTCAAGATGCAACGACAGTTCACATCCAGCAACGTGATCGCACTGACCGGCATCACCGCCCGCCAGTTGCAATGGTGGGACGAACGCGGCATCGTGGCTCCGTCTCGCCAGGGGCACCGCCGCATTTATAGCTGGGACGAACTGGTTACAGTGGCCGTGATTTGCCAACTTCGCCGGCGGGGTTTTTCGCTGCAACGCATGCGCAAGGTGATCAGGTTTCTCCAGCAGGAGTTTGGGACGAGTCTGGCGGCTACGGTTGGCGCCTCATCGGAGTATCACCTTCTGACCGACGGCATACATCTGTATTTGCGGACTTCGGCACGGCAGGTCGTGGACCTGTTAAAAAATGCGCGGCAGCCGATGTTCGATATATGTCTGAGCGACGAAGTTCGGCGGGTTCGAGCGGAAATTCGGGCACGCAAGAAAGCGGCGGGTTCGGACCGGGTTCAGCCTCTACGGCGAACTCGGAGAGCATAAGAAAGGCGGGTAAGCATGATGATCGGCGAATTGAGCATTATCAACGAGTGGATTCCCGAGCAGATGGAACCCGGCACCGTGTTCGTTTTGGAGAACGCGGGTGAAGTAGGAGAGAAAGAGGATCCCTATTGGGCGGTGCTCTCCTGCCCTTCGTGCGGCACGCTGGGTCTGATTACGCGCAAGCAGATGGCGGGGCTGCTGCCGACGATTTGCGGCTCGGCGGTGTGCTCGGCGCAGTTTTTTATCAAGGATGAGGTGATTACGATACGGAAGCCGTTCTAGCTGGACGGGGCGGAGCTCGCGTCTCCACACGAGCAACTACGTTTTCGGGGCCGCGAGCTTCACCGGAACCTGCTCGACAATCTCGATATCGAATCCTTCCAGCGCGGCCACTCTTCTCGGGTGATTAGTCAGCAATCGAATCCGTTTCAAATTCAAGTCCGAGAGAATCTGCGCTCCCAGGCCGATCTCGCGGTGCGTCTTGCGTTCACTTTCTGGAAGCGACGGCAAGCGGCGTTCGCGGTGGAAAGTTAGAAACGACTGCTCTCCGATTTTTTCCGCGGTGAACCCTTTGGAGGTCTGGTGCAGGTAGATCAATGCGCCGCGATCCTCCTCGGCAATAATTTTCAGGGAAGCTTCAAGCGTTCGATGGCAGTCGCAGCCGGTGGCTCCGAACACATCGCCCAGCAGGCAGTGCGCGTGCATGCGGACCAGGACCGGCTTCGAGGCATCATCGATGTCACCGCGAATCAATGCCATGTGGGACGCGCCGCCGTCGACTTCGCTTTCGTAGGCGATCAAGCGGAATTCTCCGTGCCTGGTTTCTACCATCGCCTCGCCCACGCGGTGGACGTAGCGTTCATGCTGCATGCGGTAGCGGATCAACTCCGCGACCGTCAGCATTTTCATCTGGTGCGTGCGGCAGAAATCGATGAGGTCAGGCACGCGGGCCATGGTGCCGTCGTCTTTCATAATTTCGCAGATGATGCCGGCGGGGATCATGCCGGCCAATCGGGCTAGATCGACGGAAGCTTCGGTTTGTCCGGCACGCACAAGCACTCCGCCTTTTCGTGCGCGCAGGGGAAACATGTGGCCGGGGCGGGCCAGGTCCGAGGGCCGCGTTTTAGGATCGATTGCCACTTTGATGGTGTGGGCGCGATCATGGGCGGAGATTCCGGTGGTCACGCCTTCGCGGGCATCGATGGCTTCGCAGAACGCGGTTCCGTATTGCGAGGTGTTTTCGCTGGACATCGGGCCGAGGCGAAGATGGTCGAGGCGCTCCTCGGTCATCGCCAGGCAAACCAGGCCGCGTCCGTGCTTAGCCATGAAGTTGATGGCCTCGGGAGTGACTTTTTCGGCGGCCAGCGTGAGATCGCCTTCGTTCTCGCGATCCTCGTCGTCGACTACGACAATCATGCGTCCGGCGCGAATCTCTTCGATCGCGGTAGGGACGTCGGTAAAAGGTGAGTTAGGAGTCATGTGGGTCACGCGGCGTTCAAGTCTCGGCGCTTCGAAGGCGCGAGTTCCCTGTTCGGGCTGCGAAACAAATTCTTCATTTCCCTGACTACCCATCGCAACGCGACTGCGATCACGATCAAAAATAAGACTGCGATGCTGCCTGCCGCAATCGGGTGCTGCGTGGCCAGCCAAGTCAGGGCCACGGCTAGAGTATCTTCTCCGGCGGAGAGCGCGAAATTCGAAACCGGCTCGGGAGCCGGGGTCACAGCGACTCGGGCTGCTGTCTTGCCGCCATGGGCTGCGAGGGCGATGACGCCTCCGGCTACTGTCGCCAGCAACTGCTTTTCTGGCGAGAGTTGAGAGGTTGCGCCGTATGCCATCAGTGCGGCTACAGGGATGCGCACAAAGGTGTGCAGAGCATTCCAGAACAAATCGAAAGCTGGGATCTTATCGGCAAAAAATTCAATCGCAAAAAGCACGCCCGAGGCGGCGATCACCCACCAACTGGCGATCAGGTGCAATCCGGCGGGCAAGTCGAGTACGCCGGCATGGGCGAGCAACCCCAGCGTGGCGACCGTGGCGTAGACGTTGAGTCCGGCGGCGAAGCTAACCGCCACGATCAAGCCGACGAGTTCGGGGCCGCTAAACTTCACGCCTGCCAGCATGTCGGGATCAAGCCTCCCACTCGATTCAGTGTAAAACAAGAAAGGGTCGCCTGCGGCGACCCTCCCGGTAAAACTGCTTCCTTGCGGTTACAGAGTGGATTCGATTTCAAAACCCCACGCTTCGAGCAAGGGCTCGGGGATGTACTTGGAATTCTTGTTCCGGCGCGCCCACTCGCGCAGCCGGGTGGACCGCAAATACTGGTCCGGCGAAAGCTTGTACTCGTGCACAACCTGTTCAAATTCCGTGATAGTTGGAACCACCGGCCCGATCGGTTCGGGCTTGCCCCAATTCGGGTTTCCGCGTCGCTTAGCCATGAAAAATATACCCTCTCGCAAAAAATGACGACTTTCTCTCTTCGTGGAGCCTCGGTGGGATTGGATTCCAATGAAGGCTCCAAGGATTCCCACTGTTTCGATAAAATACGCGCCATCGAATCAATCCCAGCATACCCGATGGAAGCTATTGATAATAATAGGCTTTATGACATTTGTCAACAGAATTAAGAAGCCGTATGGCCCTTAAGTGGTATTTCCTTTCTGCACAATCACTTGCAGGCGACGTGCAATGGAGCGCATGACCCAGCGAGCGCAATCCATGTGACCCTTAATCACAGTGCTGAGATGGCCACGGTAACCATCTGCCAGACCCGGGCTCGCCCTAGCACCTGGATGTCGGCCGCGAGAGCTGTGATGACGACAGTAACCCGAAGACGCGGTCGCGGCGTTGACCGCGAGTTAGCCGGCCCGTAGAGTTCAAACGGGAAGAGTAATTTTCTTGGCTCTGCCTCGGTATCATCGTGACTCGAACCATGAATTTAAAGTCCTTACTAATGAGTTCCGACGAAAGGACCGTGCGGGTTCTGCGCCGAGTCCTCAGCGACCTGGAAATTGACGTGGAACATTGCCTTGGCGCGGAGAACGCCATTCGCCGGGTCACCCGCCAGCGTTTCGAGGCCATCATCGTAGACGGAGCCAACCCGGAGGACGCGGGACGGGTGCTGATGGGAGCCAAAGCCGCTCCCGTCAACAAACGCGCCCTCGCGATTGTGTTGGTCGAAGCTGCCGTCGGACTCAAAGGCGGTTTTGAGTTGGGAGCCCATTTTGTCCTGCACAAACCCTTCGCGGTCGAGCGGGCCAAGGCCAGCTTCCGCGCGGTGCGCGCTCTGATGAAGCGTGAGCGCCGGCTCCAGATGCGGGTTCCGGTGCAGATTCCGGTCGAGTGTTTTGGGGCCAACCGGTACAAAGCCAAGACCATCGACCTGTGCGAAGGCGGCATGGCGATTCAGTTTATCGGCCGCATGCCCAAAGAGAATGCGCTTCGTTTTTCGCTCGATTTGCCGGGCATCGACCAGCCCATTGAAATTCATGGAGAAGTGGCATGGGGCGGCAGTGGCGATCTGGCGGGGGTTCGCTTTAAGGACGCCACCGATCATGAGCGCAACGCTCTGCGCCGGTGGTTGAACAAGCAACTTCCCGAACCCGAGCAGGATGACCCGCCGGTGAGTTGCAGTCTCTCCGACCTAAGCGCCGGAGGATGCTATCTCACGACCAATTCGCCGTTCCCGCGCGGCACACGCGTGGTTCTTGCCATCAAGAATGCGGACGCCGACGTCCGCGCCGCCGGCACGGTGCTGGTCGCGCACCCGGAAGTGGGCATGGGGGTGGAATTCCTTCGAGGCAACAGCGAGCAGGCCGAGCAGTCGCAACGCATGATCGCAACTCTGCACGCCAACGAAAAAAAACACCCCGAAGTTCTGGTCGCGCCCGACGGAATGGAACCGCCAACGGCCGAGGACAGCCTGGCGACCCTGCAAACCGCCGCAACCGAAATCTCGGGCACCGAAGACCCGCTGGTCGATCTGTTCCGGCAAAATTTTCAAGAGCCGGTCGAAATCTTCCTGCAGCAGATGAAGGAGCAGCGTCAGGCTCTGGATTCGCGATAGGGCACGCCGGTTCCGATCCTTCTTATCTTTCTACGTTTCCGGGAACCCTACAGCTCGGATCCTACTTCGCTCACCGTTCCACGCTGTAGCAGATAGGCTCCGGGGCCCTGCTGTCCGCGAATCGAACGACAGAACTCGGCCACGAAGAATCCCGCCTTCACGGCTTCGTCGAATGCCCATCGGGTGGCTTCGCGCCACTCTCGCGCCAATCCCATGTCGACGCGCTCGACCTCCAGGATGTCGCCGGGGATTTCAATGCTCACGCGCTGCCGTGCCAGAGATTCGGCCAGACCGGCGCGGGCGGGCTTCCCGCTGGGATCGAAGCGCACCAGCGGAGCCAACAGCTTGAGCGCATCGAGCGCTTCCCCACGCGCATTACTCTTACCCGTCAGTCGATTCCGCACGCGCTTCGAATTCAGTATCCACCGCACCCAGAGCCGGTCGGTTCCGTTCTGATGCAGCATGCTCGAGGTCTCCGGTCCATAGAAATTCGCTTTATAGGTATCGGAAACCACACCTAGTTTGAAGAAATTGAAGTGCGCGTTGCGGCTTTGCAGCGGATCGTAGGTCCAAGTCATTTCATGGACACCCATGGCCATCGCCCGCTCGCGCTGAGCATGCTTCAAGCGCGCGCCCAGATCCAGATGCCGGTACGGGTCGAGCACCGCCAGCATGTGCGAGTGAAGTGTCGTTTCGCCGTGCTCGCGAGCGAGGAATCCGAAGGCGAATCCCACCATCTTGTCTTTACCGGAGGCTCCATCGAACGCCCCCACAAAAATGTTGCCGGAGGCTTTCAGGGCGATGGCCAGGGTGAGGGGCAAGGCATCGTCGTCCGCCATGCCCCAGACTTCCTTCTCGACCGCTCTTAACTGGCTGAGGTCGTCGATGGTCTTGAGGTCGCGAATTATAATGTGGTGCGCGCTCGATCGAGATGTCATTGGCGACTCTTCTTGCGCCTGCAGTTTCGTTGCCGGATATCACAATCTCCGCGCGCAAGTCCGACGGTAAAGGAATCCATCGTGGAGTACAGGGTACGTAGCTGTCAACGGCAATCACCCTGTGGTGCTTCTCAGCCTCGCAGCCAATTCCACGCATCCTAACCAACATGCTACCCTCGAACCGGAGACGACGACCGTGAAACCAACTGCCAAGCCTCTGCCTTTGTTCGTCCTTAATTTGTTCGTCTTTACTTTGATCGTGGTCGCGCTGGGAAATCCCCCGCTGCTCGCCGCCGATCGCGGCACTTTGGTCCGTGAAGCCATCCTCTACTTGTCTCCCGAGACCACTTCCAACAAACTGGCGCAGATCGAACGCGGACGGGAACTCATTCTACTCGACAAAAGCCCCAAATGGCTCCACGTCGAGGCTTTGCTGGGCTCACCAAATCCAGACCCCGCTTTCGTTTTCGAAGATGAAGATCGCGGCAAGACGGTCAGCGGTTGGGTGCTCGATAGCGGCGTGGTCTGGGCGTCCACTCCGAACGGCGACCGCGTTTTGTTCGGCGCCGCAGTCGATTCCGAGGAAGAGGCCAGCCGCCGTCACGGTCGGCGCGGCGCAGCGCAGGATGCCTTGCGGCTCTACCACCGCGTCTACGATATTTTCCCGAACTCCCCCCTGGCCGGCGAAGGCCTCTACCGCGCCGCGGATATTCAGTGGCAGGTTGAAAAGGCCGATACGCAGTCTCGCCCCTCGGCGCGTGAGAAGGAAGCCTACCTTCGAGAAGGCATCGAAGAGCAGTCCATGAAGCAGGTCATGAAAAAGTTTCCCGACTCCAAGTGGGCGCAACTCGCGGCTTTCCATCTGATCGACAACAAACTCTGCGGCGACTGGCAGGGTTCGTCCAAGTGCCCGGAGAAGGAAGGCGACATTTACGAAAAGTATGTGAAGGAATATCCGCAGTCTCCGGCCGCCGCCGAAGCGCTCTACAACGCCGCTTCCCGGCGAGCCGCCCTGATCGAGATCTATAAGACCGAAGAACAGCCCAAGAAAACGGAACTGTCGAAAAACCAGGCCATCGCGCTCGCCCAGCAGTTAATCTCCCAGTATCCGCAAAGCGACTGGGCGTCGCGCGGGCAGACCTTGCTCTTCCTGGTGCAGCAGGGAGTGCCGACGTATGGGAACGCAATTCAGTAGAGGCGCTGGCGAACCAGATAGCTGATGTGGATTTACTTGTCTTGTCGATGCGGGGCCCAAACCCTCTAAATTCCTGCTGTAGAATGCAAACAACACTCATCGCCCGGATGGCGAAACTGGCAGACGCACGGGACTTAAAATCCCGGGTCCCTAACAGGACGTGACGGTTCGATTCCGTCTCCGGGCACCAACCTCGACTATTTACTCGCCAACGCCCTCGCCAAGGCCAACGATCACGGGGGTTCCACGCGGAGCTTCGTGCGATCCGCTTTCGGGTTCGAGCGTGACCACAAAATTCTTAGCCGTAACGCCTTCAGGCAGTGGAGGATTCACGAGAGTCGCGCTGCCCCGTTGATCCGGCTTGAACAAGCCGGCTGCGATGGGCGCGCCGCCGTTGGCGGGGAACAACCAGAGCTCGTAAATTTTCTCCGCTGGTAGCGGCGGAAGATTGCTGGCGATGAAAATCAGATTGCGATTGCGGCGCTGATAAATCGCCTTGCCTCGCGGCTGCGGCTTGCTTCCGGCGGCGACCAGTTCTATCTTTGTCGCTTCAGGATCGAGCAACGTGGCGACCACATCGTTCGCCTGGTCGAGCTTACTTCCCTGTTCGCTGAACCGCGCTTGCAGCGAAGCCAGGTTTTGCTGGAGCGCTGAATTCTGTCGCAGCAGACCGATGCAGGCCAGAACCAGCGCCGCCACGGCGACCCAGGCTAGCGTTGGCCACCAGGAGCGCTGACTGCGGTCTGGCGGAGTTGCAACGACAACGGGCAGGCGCGGTTCCGCGGCAATCGCCGACATGAGCCGCTGTCTTGCTCGCACCGGCGGTTTCGGTCCGGCGGCGGTCAACGCAAGCAGGCTGACGTCGCCGCGCAGCAATTCCAGTTCGCGGCGGCAAGCGGCGCACCCATCCAGGTGCGTTTCGAGCGCCTGACGCTCGTCGCCTTCGAGCGACCCCAGCGCGTAAAGCGCCAGATCTTCCGCGAATTGTTCGTGTGCGCTCATGCCGCCAACGCCTTTCGCAACGAAAGTAGTCCGGTGCGAATCCTGGTTTTGATCGTGCCGAGAGGCTCGCCGGTTTTCTCGGCAATCTCCACGTGAGTTAAGCCTTCGAAGTATGCCATTTCGAGCGCCGATCGCTGCGGCGGCGCCATCGTCTGCATCGCGCCGCGAACCTTCTCCATGGCGCGGGAGCGGTCGGCTTCGCTGGCGAGATCGGGCTCAACTGAAACGATTACGTCTTCGATATCGTCTTGCGGACGGCGTTTGCGCAGGGCGTCGATGGCGCGGTGTCGCGCAATCACCGCCAGCCATGCCGCCATGTTGCCGCGTGTGGCGTCGAAGGCTCCGGGATTGCGCCACAGCTGCATGAAGATATCCTGCAACACGTCCTCGGCGGCGGCAGTGTCTTGCAACACGCGCAAAGCCACGGCATACACGATGGAGGAATAGCGATCGTAGAGCGTCGCCATGGCGCTCTGATCGGCCGACCGGATCGCCGTCACCAGCGCCAGGTCGGACGGTATCGCGTTGCTGTCAGCGCTCGCCACGCCGATCTTCATCCTCCTGAAGTACGTCGCAGAATGAGCTTTGGATTGCCGCCCCAACCCGACGAACCCGCTTAGCTCACTGAAAATAGCAGTCTGGGCATGGGGATGCAAGAACCATGCCTAGTAGACTTCCGACCGGGTCGCCCGCGTCATCAGGTCTTCGATCGCCTGCTGGGGAGACTTGCCGTTTTCGAGAATGGCATACATCTGTTCGGTGATCGGCATCTCGACGTTCTTCTTGTGGGCCAGGCCGGCCGCGGCTTTGGTCGTGAACACCCCTTCGGCAACGGCACCGTGCATGCCGGCGATAATGTCGGGAAGTTCGCGGCCTTTGCCCAACTCAACCCCCACGCTGCGGTTGCGCGAGAGATCTCCGGTGCAGGTTAGAACCAGGTCGCCGAGCCCGGCGAGTCCGGACATGGTGTCGAGCCGCCCGCCGCAGGCCACGACCAGGCGCGCCACTTCGGCAAGACCGCGCGTAATCAGCGCCGCCACCGAGTTGTGGCCAAGGCCAAGGCCGTCGCAGACGCCAGCGGCAATGGCAATGATGTTCTTCAGCGCGCCTCCCAGTTCTACGCCAATCACGTCGTCGTTGGTGTAAACGCGGAAGCGCGAATCGTTGAACACCACCTGCACGGCGCGGGTCACTGCGCTGTCGGTAGACGCCACGGTCACGGCCGTTGGATCGCCGCGCGCCACCTCCTTGGCAAACGACGGACCGCTCAGCGCTGCCACGCGCGGCGTGAACCTGCGGCTTCGCAACACATCGGCAATCACTTCCGTCATGCGCAGCAGCGTGCCGTTTTCGAGTCCCTTGGTGCAGCTGACGAAAAGCGTCTCGGGGCGGAGCGCCGGCGCCATTTGTTCGAACAGAGATCGGCAATGCTGCGAGGGCATCACGCTAACGACGATGTCGGCGGCTTCGAGCGCGCGGTGCAGATCGCTGGTCGCTTCGATCGACTCGGGCAAGGTGAAGCCGGGCAGGAAACGCTGGTTGATTCGGCCGCTCGCGATGCTCTCCGCAACCTCAGGCTCTTTGGCCCAGAGGCGGATCTTGCGCTGGCACTCGTGCGTACTCTTGCGTCCAAGAACCATGGCCAGAGCGGTGCCCCATGCCCCTGCGCCGATGACAGCGATGCGGGTCGTCGCAGGTGTCGTTGTCATGGGCGGGTCGCTCCTAACGTTCTGGGTTCCGTGTGAGGCTTTCGTCCGAGTTTCGACTCTGTTCCGGTAGCAATGCGGCCGATGTTCTGGCGATGCTTCCAGATGACGAGCGCTGAAACCGCAGCGATCAAAAGCAGTTGCCGCGAGTCCCTGTACTCGCGCCAAGCCCATGCCAGCAGCGGAAAGGCCGCCGCCACAGCGACGGATGCAAGCGACACGTAACGAAGCGCAACCGCGATGAGCAGAAACAGCACCACCATACACAAAATGGATTTCGGAGTGAGCAGGATGAAAGCTCCAAGGCTGGTGGCGACGCCCTTGCCGCCGCGGAATTTGAGCCACACCGGAAAAAGATGGCCGAGCACGGCAAAGAACGCCGCCACAGTCATGATCAGCTGTGGATGCGGTCCGCTGAACAGCCCCCGCGCCACCAGAACCGCAGCCAGTCCCTTGGCGGCATCGAGCGCCAGAGTCGCAATTCCCAGCGCCGGTGACTTGCGCGCCACGTTCGTTGCGCCGATGTTGCCGCTGCCGCTGGCGCGCACATCTTCCCCTTTGAAAATCCGCACCAGCAGATAGCCGAATGGGATCGACCCCAACAGGTAGCTGACCGCGGCGGTGATGAAATAGGGGTTCATGTCCACGACTGATTTTCGATTCAAGTCTGCCGGAGCGGGAATCGTTGCAGCTTTGTGTACTTCGATCCTCCCGGTAAAAGCTGACTCTGATAAAGAATAAACTCCCGCGCCGTCATCGTGCCGAAATCGAGTTCGCCCATCGCGGCCAGGCGTTTTTCCAGCGTCGCGAACGCCGCATTCGGGCCGTCGCCTTTGCGCCATTTTGGCGAGCCCGATCTGCCTCCGGCGCGCGCCAAAGTCAGATGCGGACTATAGGGCCGGTCTTCTCGCGGAACGCCGAGTTCGGCGACAGCCACATCAATGCTCTCCGCCAGCGCAGCTAGTTGCGGTCCCGCTTGAATGCCGATCCAGAATACGCGCGGAGCCTTGGCCGTGGGAAAGAATCCGTATGCGGCGGAGCGAATCTCAAACGCGCCGCCTTCAACATGCCGCAAACGTTCGCTTATGGCCTCGAGTTGCTCCGTCTTTTGTTCACCGATGAACTTCAACGTAATGTGCAGCGACTCGGGCCGCACCCAGCGCGCCGCGGGCGCGAAACCTTGCACGCCGTCGAGGAAGCGCGCGATGCGGGCGCGAACTTCCGCGTCAAGATCGATGCCGATAAATATTCGCATTTTTAAGGGCAGCGCCTTACAGCAGCGCCCGGCGAATCATCTCCAGCGCCTGCTGCGTTGCGAACTGACGAATACGCTTGCGGTCGCCGGGGAAATTTCGCTCGACGACCTGCGTGCCTTCTTCTCCCGCCAGCGCGATGTAAACCAGGCCGACGGGCTTCTGCTCGCTTCCGCCCCCCGGGCCTGCGACGCCTGTAATCCCCACTCCGTAGCTCGATACACAACGCTTGCGGATGCCCTCCGCCATCGCCGATGCCACTTCCCTGCTCACCGCTCCATGCTGGTCGATCAACGCCTTGGGCACATTGGCAAATTGTGTTTTCAGTTCATTCGAATACACCACGGCCCCGCCCAGAAAATAGCGCGAGCTGCCGCCGATCGAGGTGATGCGCTCGGCCAACAGGCCGCCAGTACAGGATTCCGCCACGGCCAGCGTCATGCTCCGCATCTGCAGCAGATAGCTGACGATCTGTTCGATGGTTTCGCCTTTGCGCGAGAAAATGGAGTCGGCGAGCTCGTCTTCGATTTTTTCGGAGAGCTCCTCGACGCGCGCTTCGGCCTCTGGCTGTGAATCCTTCCGGCAGCGCAGATGAAGTTGAATCTCGCCCGCGCCCGCCAGAATCGTGGTCTCGACGTCGGTGTAGGTTTTGTAGATCGGCGCGACCCGCGCGTCCACCTGCGATTCCGGCATCATCGCCATTTTGAACGTGCGCGTGGCGATGTGCTGGACGGGAACCCGGGCGCGCAGCCGCGGAATGCATTCGGCTTCGAACATCGCTTTCATTTCGTAGGGAGGACCGGGCACCAGCATCAGCAGCCGCTCCTGGCCGTCGTACTTGCCGCCGATCCACTGGCCGGGCGCGGTGCCGAGCGAGTTGGGCAACGCCGCTGCGCTGGTCAAAACGTCTGCCTGCTTGGCATTGTTGGCCGACATCTTCATGCCGCGCTTGGCGAAGCGTTCTTCCAACTTGGCAGCGATCTCCGGATCGCGGCGCAATTCTAGGCCGAGCGCGTCGGCCACCGCTTCGCGCGTAAGATCGTCTTCGGTAGGACCAAGACCGCCCGAAACAATGATGATGTCCGACCGCCGCATGGCAAGCTTGGCCGCCGCCGTCAGGCCTTCCCGATCGTCGCCGACAATGCATTTGAATCGCACTTCCACGCCAAGGTCGTTCAGTTGTTCCGTGAGATAAAGCGAATTTGTGTCCTGGCGATGAGGAGTCAGCAACTCCGACCCGACGGCGATGATCTCGGCATTCACGGGTAAAGTGTAAACGATGCAAGATGACTACACCCTCCATAGTGTTGTCATCCCGAGCGCAGCGAGGGATCTGCATTTTGCTGCAATGGGTTTCTAAGCGAGGCTGGCGTGAATGCTGAGAGACTCGGCGACTTTTCGGAGTTGCTTATCTCTTGTCCACAAAAGCATCGGCGGATTGATCAGAACCGAAGCGATCAGGTGTGCGTCGGTCAGACCAATGCCGAGGCCGTACAAACGACGGGCCCCGATCAAGGTTCGAATTTCGTTCAATTGTGCCACTCGCACCTGGGGTAGCAGGTCCAGAAGGGCAAGTGTCCGGGAGCGTTCTTTCAGAGATCCCAGGGCCAACTCCGCAATGACGCAGGGATGGACCGCAATCTGCCCCAGGTTCAACTGCTTCTGCAGTTGTTGATTGCCCAATCGGAGATGATCGATCCAAACCGAGGTATCGGCGAGAATCAATGCGCCGCCGCCCTGCGCCGTGGGACATTCTTCAATCCCGGCATGGTGCCTCCCAGGGACGCCAGCCGGCGAGCGCTTTCCCGCTCAATCAGCGCTTTGAGCGCTTCACGAATCAGCGCCGTCTTCTCCTTTACCCCGGTGAACTCCTGGGCGATTCGTACCAGGTCGTCATCCAGCGCAATCGTGGTTCTCATGGGAACTCCTAGGCACTAAGTATAGCATCATATGATGCCTATATTATATGTGCTATATACGCCAGTTATTTCCGCAGCCTGCTAGAGCTTAGGCCGTTCGGATTGCTGTGTGTCGCAAATGTGTATAACAGTGGGAGACTGCCAAACTGACTGAATCGAAACTGCGGCCGTTCGAAGAAATCGGAGGTTAGGAAATAATATGAACTGGTTCCTTTGGGCGTTGCTATCGGCATTTTTTGCGGGTCTTACGGCAGTTTTGGCGAAAGTTGGAGTCGCACATGTTAACTCCAACTTGGCGACCGCGATCCGAACCGTAGTGATTCTGATCTTCGCTTGGTCCGTCGTTCTTTTTACTAAGAGCCAGTCGATCGCAACGATTGGAAGACGAACGTGGATCTTTCTGGTTCTATCCGGCATTGCCACCGGCTTATCCTGGCTCTGCTATTTCCGAGCCCTGCAACTTGGTGAGGCTTCCCGCGTCGCCCCTGTAGACAAGCTGAGCGTTGTGGTTGCGATTGCCTTAGCCGCTATTTTTCTCCACGAGCCGGTGACCTGGCATCACTGGGTCGGGGGCCTCTTGATCTTCACGGGCGCAACCGTGCTGGCTTACGCACAATAAGGAATCTCGTTGCATTCAGAGTCAGAGACAAGCATTGAGGCCGAGACCAGCTACCGTTAATTTTCCGGCTGCTGCTGCGTCATGCAGTGCAGCGCGCCGAATCCCCAGATCAGATCGCCCGAATAGATCGGTGCGATTTCACGCGTCGGAAAAACTTCCGCCAAGACATTTAACGCGATGCGATCGTTCGGATCGTTGAAAACCGGTACGAGCACCACGCCATTCGCAATATAAAAATTGGCGTAGCTGGCGGGCAACTGCCGGCCTTCGAAGACGACTGGACGCGGCATAGGAATCTCGACGATCTCGAGTTTCTGTCCGTCGGAACTCCCAGATGAGACGCGGGCGGCCTTCAATCGCCCCAGGTTCGCATAAAGTGGCGCGTAGTTTTCGCTTTGCTCATTCTGCTCGACCATCGTAACCACGGTATTCGGAGCGACGAAGCGGGTGATGTCATCGACATGTCCGTGCGTGTCGTCGCCGGCGATGCCGCTGTCGAGCCAGATCACGGACTGCACTCCAAAATAGTCGGCAAAAAGTTGTTCGTAAGCGGCGCGGTCCATCGGCGGATTGCGCTGCTGCGTGGTCGAGAGCAGACACTCTTCCGTCGTGAGCAGAGTGCTGCAACCGTTGACGTCGATCGATCCACCTTCGAGCACCACGCGGTGTTCGCCGCCGTTCGGATGCACAACGACCGGACGCACCACGCGCGCCCCAGCCGCTTTCGCCATGCGTCCGCCGATCTTTTCATCGAGCTTGTAATTCGGATACTTCGCCCAGCCGTTGAACTGAAAATGCAGCGCGATGCGCGGCCCGTCTTGCTTTCCCGTGAAACTCTTTCTATGAGAGGGCTTTGGGAAGGGCACGGCTTCAGCCGTGCCGTTTGCGTCCTCAATCACGGGGGGCTTTCGCCCCTGAGGTGCCGAGTTTCGCGTGAGGAAGATGCACCCGGAATCGCGCGTCCACACCCGATCCGTTCGCCAATGGTGAAAACGGACGTTTTCAGAAAGCGCATCGGCCAACTCCAGCACCGCCCGGGCTCGCCGTTCCGCGTTCGGGGAGTTGACGATCAGGTCCACCCGCTCATGCCGTGCCAGGTTGCGTACGATCTCGGCATACACCCACGGAATCGGCTCGAACTTCCCCGGCCAGTCCCCGCGAAAATGCGGCCAGGCGAGCCAGGTGGATTCGTGCGGCTCCCACTCGGCCGGCATGCGATAGCCCAGGGCGGAAGGAAGCGCGGAAGGAGGTTTCGATGCAGAACCCGTCTTTGTCATGCAAATGCCATGTAAATGATTGGAGAATAAATACTTTAGCGATAAGTCCTTATTTCTCAAAGACCTGGCCAAACGTCGCCGCTAAGTCTTTGATTTTAAAAGACGGGATCAGAGGGATCAAGATGCGATCACCCAGAACTCACTTTCCATCGGTCATTCGATTCGTGATTGGCGCATAACTGTCAATCCGCCGATCGCGCAGGAACGGCCAGTTCCGCCGCGTGTCCTCCAGATGCCGCAAATCCACTTCGCCCAGCAGAATTTCTTCTTTGTCATGCGAAGCCTCGGCGAGAACGCGGCCGAAAGGATCGCAGAAAAACGACCCTCCCCAGAATTCCAGCCCTTTGCCAGGCACGGAATTGCCGCGAATGTCTCCGGTCTCAAAGCCGACGCGATTCACGACCCCGACGTAAACCCCGTTCGCAATCGCATGCGCCCGTTGAATCGTCCGCCAAGCATCGTGTTGCGACGCGCCAAATTTGGCCTTCTCCGCAGGATGCCATCCGATCGCTGTGGGGAAGAACAGAACACTAGCTCCCTGCAGCGCGGTGAGGCGCGCGGCTTCGGGATACCACTGATCCCAGCAGATCAGCGTGCCCAGCTTTCCCGCGGAAGTGTCGAAGGCCTTAAAGCCCAGATCACCGGGCGTGAAATAAAACTTTTCGTAGTAGAGCGGGTCGTCGGGAATGTGCATCTTGCGGTAGATGCCAGCGAGCCTGCCATCCGAATCGCCACCCCCATCAAAGATCGCAGCCGTGTTGTGGTAGACGCCAGGCGCGCGCTTCTCGAACAGCGAAGCGATCAGCACGACCTTGTTCTTCCGGGCAGCAGCGGCAAGCGTTTCGGTAGTTGCGCCCGGGATCGGCTCGGCGAGATCAAAGAGAGCCGCGTCTTCGCGCTGGCAGAAATACTGCGTCTGGAACAGTTCGGGTAAGCAGACGACGTCGGCGCCCTCGCGCGCCGCCTCTGCCACACGGTGAACCGCCTTGGCCAGATTGGCGGCCGGTTCGGAACCGCACGACATCTGGATCAAGGCGACGGTGAACTTGTCTCGCACTTGTTTTTCCAACTCTTGTTTCTCCACCCTATGATCGCGTCCTAGGATATCAAAGTGCCCCGATACGGGCGTGACTGTTACAACTCCGCGAAAGCGGCCGCCGCAATTCTCTCACTTCTAGTAAATTGTTTCTTCGGTCCAAATCAGTTTTCATTCTGGAGGTTCCTCCGTGAAGCACAAAGGCGGCGCGAAGCATGGAAGTCATCATGAAGGCGCGGGCATCGACCGCAAGCTGCACGACCCGGTTTCCGACCGACTGATTCCGCTGGAACCGCTCGATCTGGGCAAGATCCGATCCATCGATGACCTGGTGCGCGCCATGTCGAAGACCGCGTTCACCGGCCGCCAACTCGGCGAGGCGGCCGACGTGCTCGAAGCCATGGCCCGCGACAAGGACGCTTTCGTCGTCATGACTCTCGCCGGCGCAATGACCGTCGCCAAGCAGGGACTGGTGATTGCCGAGCTGATCGATCGCGGCATCGTGAATGCCATCGTTTCGACCGGCGCGCTTATGGCGCATGGCCTGGTCGAAGCCACGGGCCGCGCGCATTTCCGCCACAATCCCGAACTCAGCGACGAGGAACTCTACGAAGCCGGATACAACCGCGTCTACGACACACTCGAGCCCGAGCAGAACCTCGACGACGTGGAGCGCGTGATGGCTGCGGTATTTGGCGGCTGGGATTCCGACGAAGTGATGTGCTCGTATAAGTTGAACCGCGCGATTGGGGCGTATCTGGCAAAGCGCGCCCCACACGAGCGCGGCATCCTGAAGTCGGCCTATGAGAAGAATGTCCCGGTATTTGTGCCAGCATTCTCGGACTCCGAGTTGGGCCTTGATTACGCCTTGACGAATCGTGAACGCGACAAGCAAGGCAAGGCGCGTTTCCGCTTCGATCCCTTCGAAGACCTGGAGCATTTTGCCGCAACCCTGCTCAGCCAGAAGCGCCTGGGAATCTTCACCATCGGCGGAGGCGTACCGCGCAACTGGTCGCAGCAATTCGGCCCGTTCATTGAACTCAGGCATCGCCGCGGCGGCGAAGATCTGCCGCTGAAGCGCTATCACTATGGATTGCGAATCTGCCCTGAGCCGGTTTACTGGGGCGGCCTTTCTGGGAGTCCTTACAGCGAGGCGGTTTCGTGGGGGAAATTTGTGCCTCCAGCGGAAGGCGGGAAGTTTGGCGAAGTTTTTGTGGACGCTACCGTAGGCTTGCCGCTGATCGTAGCCTCCGTGCTGGAGCGACTGAAGAAGAAACCGGCGGCGAAGAAGACGATTGCCAAGATCGCAAGATAGCGATGCGCCGCCGGTTACCGGAAAACGCAAACCTCTCCGTCTCCGCAAGAAACTCGGAAGAGCTCACCTCGACACGGCGGATGCGACTTCCCTCTCCGGCCACACCCAGGCAAATATCAACGCGACACCAACTCCGATCGAAACCTCGGCGCAGCGATGAAAGGCGACTTGCCATGCCGGGTCCGTTCTCGGCACCAAAAGCACAATCGTCAGCGCAACGCCCCCGAAACGATATGCGCTCCGATCCGAGCGCGCCACGGCGCAGAGTAACCCCAACAGGAACACGCAAGCACCGAAGACAAAGACGCGTGGCGCGAAGTGACTGGCAACAAGTCCGCCAACAAAAGCTCCAAGCGCGGTTCCGACAAAACGCTGCCAGGAAACTTTGAGCGCGGTCCCCCAGCGATGACTGCGTGATCACCAGGGTTGTAATCGGCGCCCAGTAGGTCGCCGGCAACCCAAACAACCGCGCAACCAGCAACGACGCTACAGCGGCCATAGCCGTTCGCGCGGAATACACCAAAACCGGCCACACCATCCGCTTGACTCTATCGCCCGCCATCTTTCAGTCGAAGATGAGTACGGCCGACGCGATCACCGTAGTCCACAGCCCGCGCTTATCGCCAACCGCCGACTGCGTAACATTGGCCGTCCGGACGATCTTGTTCGAAATCCGATAGATCTCTTTTTTCTCGTCCCAAGAACGGTCTGAATCGAACTCCACGTTCAGAGTCGTAGCCAGCATTTCGGCGGCGAGTTCTTCGGCGTAATCTCCGGCGGCATCTTCGGTTTCGCCGAAGGAGTGGTGTTCGCTCAGATAACCGTAGGTGTTGCGATCGGCGGGGATGGCCACGCCAATCGAGGACGCCAGCAGGCGGTGCGGCTCGTGCGTGGAGTTTTCGGCGACCACCGCAAATACAACTTCTCCTGGAGAAAGATACGTGAGCCCCTGCGAGCGGGGGACGAGTTTGCAATTCGGCGGAAAAATGGACGAAACCCGCACCAGGTTTTGCGCCGCGATGCCGGCGTCGCGCAAAGCGAGCTCGAATGAGGTGAGCCGCTCACGGTGCTTCCCCACGCCTTTAGTGAAGAAGATCTTCTTGGGAACCATGTCCTTGCCCAATGCAGTTTCCTCCAGGAAATCGTGCGCTGCTCTTCATGCGCAGTTCTTTAGTTTATTGGTCTGAGGGGCAAATCTAACACAGTGATTTGTGAAGATTGTATGAAAAAAGAAAAGGACACAGTATTTTCCCGGTGAACGCTCCGTCGGCCGCCGACGGCCCTCGATACGGCGACCGCTTCGCGCACGGAGTCAGCATCGCCTCCGCAGCACTCAGGCAGCGTGCGTGTGGGCTTTGCCCGCCGCCAGCGGAATGATTGCCGGATTGACCAAACCGCGGAAGTCGGCAAATCTCATGCGCACCAGTTCCCGGTGCGAGCCCGCGTTGAAGGCGATTTCCTCGTCTTCGGCCAAGGCCTGGTCGACGAAAACGTCCATGCCGTAGAGATTGCCGAACGGCGGCATGGATCCGGTTTCGCAGTCGGGAAAACGGCCGCGAAATTCGTGCTCGGTGGCCAGTTCAACTGAGTCCGCCCCGAGATACTTTTTGAGCCGGTATAAATCCACGCGAAACGAAGCGGGCACGACCGCCATAGCCAGGCGACCATCCACCATGACCATCACGGTTTTTGCCAGCTCCTTTCCGGGTATGTGAGTAAGCGCGGCAATCCCCTGAGCGGTGTAGGCCACCGAATGCGAGATCACCAGGTATTGAATGCGGTTACGATCCAGAAATTCGCGAAGCATGGAGAGAGGCATAAATACCTCCGGCGAGAACCGCAAGCGGGGGCGCTTCTGAAGGACAGCCGAAGCTTGCTTGCAGATCGGCGCTGATACCATTATGCGCCTCGCTGGGGACGGGCCGTTAGTGAAATTTTTGAGTCCGGGGACTTAAACGGGATGACGCGGAGCAAAATTCGGGAATGGCTACCGAGGAATGTTCAGTTTGGGTCGCTAAACTGCCGGTAGAAAACGCTACTGTCTTGCCAGCGGGTCCTATTTGGCGTCTTAGGCGGCTTCTTTCGTCACCAGGGAGTGCGCGACCTCTGTTGCTTGCGATCCCATGATCTTCATTTCTTGCCAGTTGTAGCGGAATTCCTTGCCACAATCGAGACACACGACGTAGGTTCCGGTCTGCGAGATCGCCGAGTTGCGGCGCGAACCGGCGCGCAGGGTGATCGGAAAACTGTAACGAGCGTGCCGGCAGCCGAACATGGCGTCCATCAGCTTCGAAAGCATTAGGTGACCTCCCACAAAGCCAGAAAAACGACTCATCCCCTTCCTTATGGGTTGAGACGCTCTCTATTTGTTTAGATTCCAGTACAGCAGAAAAGGTTCGCGTGCAGGAGTGCCGCGCGAGGTGCTCCGGAGACAACTCGGAAAAGGCACTTACTGGAATGGAGTAAAAAGAGTTGAAAGGAACACTGACACAGCAAAAACCGTGGGACCGTCCGCCTAGCGGGTCGGCGGATCCGGTTTCTTGTGCGCCGCACATTTGGTCATGATGGCCGATCGCAGACGGGTACGCAGATCGTCGGGCAATTCGTAGAGTTCCGAGTCACGGTAGATTTCGATGGTCTTCCGGGTGGTATCGCAGACGACGTAGCAGTTGTGGCACCACGCCAGATGCTCGTCGAGTTCGGTCTTCGTCTGGGCGTCGAGCTCGCCATCGAGGTAGTTGGTTAACTCGTTGAGAAACTCAGAACACTTCACTGGTCGCCATCTCCACTCGCCTTTTTCTGAAAGAAGCGGTTCAGCCGTTCGCGCAACTGCAGGCGCGCCCGCAATAGCCGCGACTTCACCGCCGGAATGCTCAACTCCAGCGCCTCCGCCGTCTCTTCGGTCGAGAGGCCTTCCACGTCACGCAGCACGAACACGGTCCGGAAGCCCGACGGCAATCCTTGAATGGTGCGAGTCAGGATGTCCCGCAACTCCGCCTGGTTGTACATCTGTTCGGGATTGGGACTCCAATCCGCAACCTCACGGGGAAGCGAATCATCTTCCGTTTTTATTTCTTCGTCCAGAGAAACCGTGCGTCCCGGCTTCTTCCGGCGCAACTTCATCAGCGCTTCGTTGACCGCAATGCGCACCAGCCAGGTATAAAACTTGGACTGTTCCTGAAACTTCGCCAGGTTGCGATACGCTTTGAGAAACGCCTCCTGTACCACATCTTCGGCGTCCTCGCGATTCTGCGTAATGTGCTGTGCAATGCGGAAAACATTGCGATCATAGCGCCGTACGAGTTCTTCAAACGCTTGAACGTCGCCGCGTTTGGCACGCCGGACCAGCTGCATTTCTTCGCTGACCGGTTGCTCTATGTTGGGTTGGATGGTACTCATTCGTAACTTGATGCAGATTTTTCCGAAAACTCCAGCGATTCTCCCGCTGCTATTGTACTTGCTAGCCAGGCTTTTTGGGGGCCTGTTTTGACGCCGATTGCCAAACCGGTTCCCCGCCGGCCCACGGGCTGATTCGGCACCCAATAGGGCAGGTACCAAGGTTTCCGAGGGACATCGGTTCGCGGTCCTATAATCAGAGGTTAGAAGGCTAAGCCTTTCATTCCCCAAAGAGCTTCGTCGAGGTCGACCAAAATAGTTTCACGCCGGAGTACGCATGATGGAGCGCGGTTGGATTGAACTAATTGTGGAACGGGTGGTTGGCGAGGTTCTCGAGAGCCATGCGACCCAAGTACGCACCGAGATTGTCTGCCGGGTGATGGACGAGATCGCCGCCGAACCAAGGCTGGACGAAGCAACGCCGGACCAACCTGGACTGTCCACACTCACGCCGACTGAACCGATCCAAGACAATGCGAGTTCGGCGGATCTGGCACGTGCCGTCGCCGAAATCCAATTGGGCACTTCGCAACGCGAGATCTTGAGCGCGTTGCTCGACGCCAGCGCCCGCTATGCGACCCGTGTGGCGCTCTTTGTGGTGAAGGGTAGCCATGCCAAGGGGTGGCAGGGACGAGGTTTCACCAACGGTGATGCGCTGAAGGACTTCGCGCTCGACGAAAACGCTGCGGCCGTCAACCGCGCAATCGGCCACCGCGCAGGGGTAACCGCACCATTTGCCGAGATGGACGCGCGTTTCCTCGACGAATTTGGAACGCCCGCCAGAGGAGAGGCACGAATCCTTCCGTTGATCTTGAAAGACAAAGTTGCCGCGCTGGTATATGCCGACAGCGGAACCGATGTTGCGGGTTGGGTCGATGCCGGCTCACTCGAACTGCTGGTACTTTCGACCGGCGCGTGGCTCGAAGTCAACTCGCTGCGCAAGCAAGGGCATAAGGAACCGTCTGCAGCACATGCCGACGATCACGGCACAGCGGCGGTGGATGCGCCAACCGATCTCACCCCAGCCCACGCCGCGCCGGCTTTCAACGATCCTTTCGTTTCGCACACTCCTGGGTTTGCCGGTCCTGCCAAAGCCAAAGCGGCGGCGGCACCGGGAGACGGCATGGCGATGGCCATCAGCACAGACGTTGAGGCTCCGACGATGGCCGCGCCGATGTCGATTGCTGAATCCCAGAGCGCGAACGCCGAGGGGCGGTTCGCAGCCACTGCGGTGCAGTCTTCGATTGCTGCAATGGAACCCGCCTTGTCCGAACCGCAGCAGATGGGGCACGCGGAGTCCATGTCGGAACATGAGGCAGAGCCGGCTCCATCGCTTTCGCCCGAGGATCGCGATCTTCACGGCAAAGCACAACGTTTTGCCCGTCTGCTGGTCGATGAGATCAAACTCTACAATCAGGCGACGGTCGCACAAGGCCGCCAAAACAAGGATCTCTACCACCGCCTGCAAGAAGAGATCGAGAAGAGCCGCGCGACGTACCAGAAGCGTTATGGGAACACGGTTGCCGGCCCCGCTAATTACTTTGAACATGAAATAATAGGAAGTCTTGCAGAAGACGATCCGTCTCTCATGGGTGCCAACTTTCGGCAGTAGGTAGGGTTTGAGTGCGCCGTTTTGCAGTCGCAGTTTACGCTGGAATTTTATTCCTGCCCTCGCTTGGCTTTTTACCGCCCGCACTCGCGCTTCCCCAGGCGTTGCCCTCCGCTGAGAGCGCACCCGCTAAGAACACGGTGTCGAAGAGCACAGGGTCGAAGGGCTCAACCCCGAAATCCGCTGGCGGAAAGACCACGCCCCCGACGGGAAAAACCGGCACCGCTTCCGCCGCTGCGAAGAGAAAGTACAAAAGCGTTTCTCCCCGCGTACGCCGGGTACGGCGAGCCTTTGTTGCCTCGGCCAGTCTTCGCCCCATGGCGCAACAGTTGTTGCAGGACCGCATCCCCAGCGCCTATGAGGGGGTCGAAGGCTACGCGCGACGCCACACCAAAGAAGATGCCGGAGCGCTGGCCTGGCTCGTCGTCGGTTATGCGCGCACGCTCGATCACGACTACGCCAAAGCCATCGACCCGCTCAACCGCGCCAAGGCCGGAGCCAGCGAACTGGGGGATTATGTCGCTTACTACCTCGGCGACGCCTACATGAGGACGGGCCACAATGCTGAGGCGCTCTCCACACTCGCCGATTTCAGCAAGAACTTTCCTGACTCGCTTCTGATCCGCGATGCCCACCTGGTGTATGCCAATACCCTGCTCGAGGAAGGCCGTGCACCGGAGGCAGCGGCTCTGCTAGAAAAAGACCGCTCTCCCGTGCGCAGCGATTGGGAACTCTCCATGGGACGCGCCTACCTGGCAGCGGGCGAGAAAGAGAAGGCTGGGAGCGCCTTCCGCAATCTGTACTTTAACCTTCCCAACAGCTCCGAGGCGGATGTGGGGGGAACGGAATTGCGCAAGCTCGGAATTTCGGGCTCGCCATCCGAGCGCCGCAGCCGCGCCGATCTGCTATCCAAAGCCAAACACTACGGCGAGGCGGCCCATGAGTACCGCGACCTCTCCGAAGAAGTCAGTCCGTCGGACCGGCCAGATGTGCAACTGGCACTGGCGGGAGCGCTTGAAAAAAGCGGCAGCAGTCACGATGCCCGTAACTTGCTAACTTCGATGGGACCGCAGACGGGCGACGCCGAAGCCGAGCGCCTCTACCTGCTGAGTGAGACCCAACGTTCCACGAGCGACGAAGAGGCCGTGCAGCGCACACTGGACGATTTGCGCAAGTTTGGTCCCTCAAGCCCGTGGCTGGAGCAGGCGTTGCTATCGGCTGGAAACATGTATTTGCTGAAGCGCGACTACGACCGGGCCATTGATTACTTCCGCGAGTTGCAGCAGCGCTTCCCGCATGGCACGCGCGCCTCCTACGCACACTGGAAAGCGGCGTGGCTGACCTTCCGGCAAGGCCGGACCGATGAGGCGCGCAAGGATTTCGAAGAGCAAATCGCATTCTATCCGGATTCGGCGGAAATTCCCAATGCGCTGTACTGGCGCGCGCGCCTCGCCGAAGAGGAAGGCAATCCCGCCATGGCGCGGGCGTTTTATCAGAAGCTTTCCGATCGCTTCCGCAACTACTATTACGCGGAGTTCGGCCGGCAGCGCCTGAACAACTTGCCGGGCCCAGGGAGCGGATCGTCCAATGCCGACGCGCCGCACTATGCCCTGCTCGATAGAATTTCTCCGCTGCCCACCACCGGGAAAATTGCGGCCGCCGAACCACCCGACGACAACCTGCGCGTCGAACGGGCGCGTTTGCTCTGCAACGGCGGCCTGGCCGATTTGGCGGTGCGCGAGTTGCAAGCCGCCGCCAGCCAGGTTGACGGAACCTGGGCGCCACCGGAAATAGCCCGCGTTTATCAGGATGGCGGCCGCTACGATCGCGGCATTGAAGTCATGAAGCGCTCGACGCCCAACTATTTCGCTGTCGACCTTCCCGACCTCCCGCGGCCCTACTGGGAAGCGCTGTTTCCTAAAGCGTATTGGGCCGATCTGCGTAAGTATTCCGAGCAAAACGGACTCGATCCCTATCTGGTGGCATCGCTGATCCGGCAGGAATCTGAGTTCAATGCCGGAGCCATCTCCCACGCCAACGCCGTGGGCCTGATGCAACTTCTGCCCAAGACCGGCAAGACCGTGGCCAAGCAAGTCAAGTTCAAGGGATACACGGCGCCACAACTCTACACGCCCGCGGTGAACCTCGAACTCGGCACCCGCTACTTCAAAGACATGGTCGACAAGTACAACGGACAGTTCGAATACGCACTGGCCGCCTACAATGCCGGCAGCGACCGCGTGGGCGACTGGCTGGGTCAGGGCCACTACCGCGATGCCCAGGAGTTTGTCGAATCGATCCCCTTCACCGAAACCCGCGAATATGTCCAAGCGATTCTGCGGAATGCAAGCGTTTACCGAAAGCTATACGGAACGCCGTAGTCAGTTTCCAAAGGGACCAAGCCGCCATCGTCTGTTCAGGAAGCACCAGCTTCGGGCAGTGTGTTCCTTCGCCGGTGCGTTATGATGGTTAGCAAGACATCACCGCGATTGCGGTCCGGATTGCTATTTCTCGCACAAATCAGGGCAGGCGTCCCCAACCGCCGAAAATGCAGGAGACACCTTGGCGCAAAATCATTACACCACCAAAACGAAACGACGTCCGAAAAACAGCAAGCGGAAAGACCCCTCCGCCGCCACCATGGCAGCCTTGCGCCAACGCGAAGCAGCCGCGAAGAAATAAAGCGCCTGTGTAGGGGCAGCGCATTCGGCTGTCCCGCGGGGCGAACCCTGCTACGCCGACTGCTGGCTCGGCGACTTTGTGAACAGGATTTCAAACACCAGCAGCCCCGCTCCCACGACAATGGCGCTGTCGGCCACGTTGAAGGCCGGCCACTGGTGCGGGCCGATATAGAAGAGCAGAAAATCCACCACATGACGACTGACGAGGCGGTCCCATAGGTTTCCGACCGCGCCGCCGAGAATCAACGATAGACCGATGCCGGTGGACGTCAGGCTATGGCTGTTCTTCCAGAGCAGCGTGCAGACGATCAGCAGCGCAACGATTGAAAATCCAATCAGCAGGCCGACTTTCCATTGCGAGGGAGAATCTGCAAAAATGCCAAACGCCGCGCCCGGATTTTCGGCGTGGATGATGCGAAAGAATCCCGGAATCACGGGAATGCTGTCGTGCAGGGAAAGCCGCCGCGAGATCGCGATTTTGGTGACGCGATCGAGAGCGACGACGAACAAGGCGATCAGAAAATGATATTTGCGCATGACCGAAAAGAATTCTTCCCTATACTTTATCGCGTTCGCGAAGACCGCGGTCACGCACCTTCAATTTCCTTCAGCACGGCGCTGCAGCGCTCGCACACCGTGGGATAGTCCTGGTCCTCGCCGACGCGGGTTGAATAATTCCAGCAGCGATCGCATTTCTGGCCGTCGGCTTTTCGAACCTCAACCGAAATGCCGCTCGTGCCGTTGCCAGCGCCTTGAGTCAAACTGACGGACGAGACGATAAACAGATAGCGCAGTTGAGCTTCGTTGCGCTTCAGCACCGCATGGAGCGGCTCGGGAGCGGCAATTGACACCTGGGCTTCGAGGCCAGTGCCAATCAGCTTGTTGTTGCGCGCCTCTTCGAGTGCCTTGAGCACGTCGTCGCGCACGGAGCGGAGTGTCGTCCAGTCGCTTTGCGTGGAGTCTGGCGACGGCTTGACTTCGCCGGTGATTTGGCCGGCGCTGGGGAAATACGCCAGATGCACGCTCTCTTCGCGACCGTCTTCTGTGTTGGGCAAGTGCTGCCAAACCTCTTCGCAGGTGAACGTCGTGATGGGCGCGAGCAGCCGAGTGAGCGCTTCCCCAATGCGCCAGATCGCGGTTTGCGCGCTGCGGCGCCCTTGCGACTTGGGCGCGGAAATGTAGAGACGATCCTTGAGCACGTCGAAATAAAAAGCGCTCAGGTCGACGATGCAAAAGTGATTAACGCGATGGTAGATCCGGTGGAACGCGAACTCGTCATACCCGCTGCGCACATCGTCCGCAAACGCGCACGTCTGGCGCAGCATGTACTGGTCGATTTCCTCTATCTTGTCGAACGGAATTGCATCTTTGGCCGGGTCAAAGTCGTAGAGATTGCTCAAGATGTAGCGGAACGTGTTGCGAATCTTCTTATAGTTGTCGCCGACGCGCTGCATCAGGGCTTCGGAGCCGACCACATCTTCGCGGAAGTCGACGGACGCGGTCCAGAGGCGCACGATCTCTCCGCCAAGGCGGTTCGCGATATCGACCGGATCGACGTCGTTGCCGCGCGACTTCGACATCGCCTGACCTTTTTCGTCGAGCGTCCAACCGGGCGTGACCACCCCGCGATACGGAGGCGTGGCGCGCGTGCCCATCGCGCAAAGCAGAGACGACTGGAACCATCCGCGGTATTGGTCGCCACCTTCCAGATAAAGATCGGATGGCCACGGGTATTCGGGCTCGGCGGCGATCAACGCGAGATAGCTCGCGCCGGATTCGAGCCACACGTCGAAGATGTCGGTTTCCTTTTCGAATTTCGCGCCGTTGCAATGCGGACACTTCGTTCCGGCGGGAAGAATCGTGTCGGACTCGGGCGTGAACCAGGCGTCGGCGCCCGCGCGGGCAAAGAGTTCTACGACTTTGCGATTGATGGCGCGGTCGTTCAGCGGCTTGCCGCAGCTCTCGCAAAGAAAAACAGCGATGGGCACGCCCCAGACGCGCTGGCGCGAGATGCACCAGTCGGGGCGGGTTTGAATCATGTTGGAGAGACGTTCCTCACCCCACGCCGGATCCCATTTCACGTTCTTGATCTCGGCCAAGGTGCGCGTGCGCAGGGTGTCATCTTTTCCTTTTACGCCGGGCATCGGCGTTTCCATCGAGATGAACCACTGCTCGGTAGCGCGAAAAATCACGGGATTGTGGCAGCGCCAGCAGTGAGGATAGGAGTGCTCGGTCTTTTCCGTGTGCAGCAGAGCGCCGCGGCTCTTGACCAGGTCGATGATGGGTTGATTCGCGTCCCAAACACGCTTGCCAGTGTATTCGGGCAGGCCGTTACGGAGGATGCCTTTTTCGTCGACATTGCTGGTGGCGTCGAGACCGTACTTGACGCCGGTGGCGAAGTCCTCGGCGCCATGTGAAGGCGCAGTGTGGACGACGCCGGTTCCGGTGTCCATAGTGACGTAGTCGGCAAGCACGCCTAGCACTTTGCGATCAAGGAAGGGATGTTGGAAGTTGAGGCGCTCGAGCTTGCGTCCGGGAAAGTGGGCCAGTTCGCGCGGATCGGCGAGGCCGCATTTCTCGGCAGCGTCTTTCGCAAGCTTGGAAGCAACAATGTAGACTTCACTGCCGGATTCCAGAGCCACATATTCTTCGTCGGGATGAAATGCAACGGCCATCGATGCGGGCAGCGTCCACGGAGTCGTTGTCCAGATAATGGTGTTGAGTTTTTTGCCGGAGAGCGCGGCGTCGAGCTTTGCCGGATCGTCGAGCAGGGCGTACTTTACCCAGACGGTGCTGCTGGTGTGATTCTCGTATTCGACTTCGGCTTCGGCGAGCGCGGTCTCGTCATGCATGCACCAGTAGACGGCGCGCAGACCCTTGTAGACGAATCCATTCTCATAAAAAGAAAAGAAAGTGGAGAGCACCACCGACTCGTATTGCGGCGTCATCGTCGCGTACGGTTTGTCGAACCGACCGAAGACACCGATGCGCTTGAACTGCTGGCGCTGCAGGTCGAGGAATTTCTGCGCGTACTTGCGGCACTCGGCGCGCACCGCCGTCGGATGCATCTCGAGCTTCTTGCCGCCGAGTTCCTTGTCGACTTTTATTTCTATGGGCAGGCCGTGGCAGTCCCAGCCGGGAACATAGGGAGCGTCGAAACCGGACATGGTTTTCGACTTGACGATGAAATCCTTGAGGCATTTGTTCATTGCCGTGCCCAGGTGGATGGGGCCGCTGGTGTAGGGCGGACCGTCGTGCAGGATGTACTTTTCCCTGCCCTTGCGGGCTTGGCGGATGCGCTCGTAGAGGCCCATCTGCTCCCAGCGTTCGAGCATCTTCGGCTCGTTCTGGGGCAACCCTGCCTTCATGGAAAAGCTGGTCTTGGGCAAATTGATCGTAGATTTCAGGTCCGTCGGCACTCGCTAGGTTCTCCCAACTGATTGAATCGTCTCATTATATAGGGAGTACCAAAGGACGCGCCGATTCCGGCAATGACGCCGATGACGAACTCAAAAAGTAATGTCTACCGCCCAAGAAAAGCGTGTACAATTTTCAGCAGACTTAAGCCTTTGCGCATCCAAATTGATTAGGAGTGTTGGGGCGGAACGGCTTGCCCGTTTTTGCAAGCGACCTTTGGGAGGCGTTCGCGCATCTAAATCAGCGGCTGCCGGTTGTGCGAGGCGTGTTCCGTAAATCTGGTCAGAGCTCGGGAGAATATGGCAGAGTTTGAAACACCGCAGAGTCCGCTGGGTCCAGAGCCGGAGCTGCACCTCCTTCTGACGAATCAAACCCTGGACGAGCCCATCTGGAAATCCCTGTTTCGCAATATTGACGAATTCTTCTTTCCCAAGAAGCTGCCTCCGCTGGTCCTGACTTCGAAGCCGGTCCCGGTGCGCGATATTTGGGGCTTCTACAGCTACAAGGGACGCGGAGCAGTTGGCTCGACTGCCATTCACGTGCTGGCCATCGCCTTGATCATTGCCGCTACCTACCTGGGGCGAAAGATCGTTGACGTTGCCAAGCCGAAACAGACCGTGATGTTGATCGCGCCCGACGACATACCCGCTCTGCCGCCGTCGAAGAGCATTAGCGGTGGCGGCGGTGGTGGCGGCGATCGCGACAAACTGCAGGCGTCGCCAGGACGCTTGCCCAAGCAATCCATGCAGCAGATCACTCCGCCCATGGCAGTCGTCCGCAACCAGGCCCCGAAACTGGCGGTGGAACCCACGATCGTGGTTCCTCCCGACATTAAACTTCCGCAACCCAACGTCCCCGACCTGGGCAACCCGCTTTCGCATTTGCCGTCTGTACCTTCGAATGGAACTGGATCCGGTGGCGGTATTGGCTCCGGCAGCGGTGGCGGTGTCGGCTCGGGCGAGGGTCCCGGATACGGCCCCGGTTACGGCGGCGGCACCGGTGGTGGGGTGTTCAAGGTTGGCGGCGGTGTTTCCGCCCCAAAAGTGATTTATCAACCGGACCCTGAATATTCAGAGGAAGCCCGCAAGGCCAAGTTTCAAGGCACCTGCGTGCTTTGGCTGATCGTCGGTCCGGATGGCAAGCCCCGCGACGTGCAGGTGCGGCGCACTCTAGGTTTGGGTTTGGATGAAAAGGCCATGGAAGCGGTGAGGAACTGGCGCTTCGAGCCCGCCTATAAGGATGGCAAGCCGGTCGCTGCGCAGATTAGCGTCGAAGTCAGCTTCCGTTTGTACTGAGGCGGAGACGCGAGGCACGGCTTCCTTCGCTTATTCCTTCAAATCCACGTGCACGACATCTTCCACCGGAAGTCCCAGAAACTGCGTTCCCATCTTGCTGAATTTCTCCGCCGAATCGGTCGCAAAGAACTTGAGCCGAGGAATCGTTTCCTGCTTCTTCTTGTCTGACGACGTCGTGAACAGCTTCCGTTGGCGGTGCAGTTGATGCGCCACGTCTTCGGCGGTCGACTCGGCCGAGTCCACAATGGTGATGTGCTCCGGCGCGACCCGCCGCAGTAGGGGTTTGATCAGCGGATAGTGGGTGCAGCCGAGTACCAGCACGTCGGCATCGCGTGCGTCGCCCGAAAATGCCTCCGACAGATAGATACGTGCCACCTGCTCGGTCACCGGATGCTCCACCCAACCTTCTTCGACCAGCGGTACAAACAGAGGACATGCCTTCTCTCGCACCGCGACGCTTCGGGCTTCGAGCGCCCGCCGGTATGCGTGGCTGCCGATGGTCGCATCGGTGCCGATGACGACTACATGCCGCTTTCGGCTAGCCGCTGCGGCGGCGTCCGCTCCCGGTTCGATGACACCGATGACTTCCACGCCCGCCGCTGCCTTGATTTCATTGAATGCCAGAGCCGTGGCCGTGTTGCAGGCGATCACCAGCAGTTCCGCGCCCTGCTCCTGCAAGTAGTGCACCGCGCCCACCGCGTAGTGGGCCACCGTGGCCGCCGATTTCGATCCGTACGGAAGGCGTGCCGTATCGCCGAAATAGAGATAATCGGCGCCCGGAATGCGTTCGACGAGCGCGCGGAGGACGGTCAGCCCGCCAACGCCGGAGTCGAAGACGCCGATGGTCGGCCTGCGCCGTACGGTTGATTTAGGTACGGTGGGCAGAGTTCAGCCTTCCGCCGTGGTTGGACCGATGACCGACCGGACCGCCGAGATTCGATTGGCCGGAAAACCTCCCTGGCGGGCGTGTTCGCGGATCATCTCTTCATTCGGCGCGATGTAGACGCAGTAGATCTTGTCGTCGGTGACGAAGCTTTCCAGCCACTGCACCTGTGGGCCAAGCTTCTGGAGAACGCCACAGGACTTCTGCGAGACAGCCTGGAGTTCCAGTGGGGTGAGTTTTCCAACATTTGGAATTTCGCGCTCGATGACGTACTTCGGCATGGCTCGTCTCCTGTCATTTCATTGAAGTCTTTGCAAAGACAAATGCGAACACGGATTCTAGCACTGCTCGCATTTCGCAGACACCATAAACTTGCACGTAATCCCTGAGCCTACAACTTTATAGTTGTGATTCTGAACCTGCTTTGTCTCACCCTGCGCGATCTCACGCAAACAGAAATTCCTTGGTTCGGAGCTCCTTGATCCTGTCCCGCAGCTTGGCCGCTTTCTCAAACTCAAACCGCTTGGCCGCCTCGCGCATATCGCTCTCCAACTTGCCAATGTAAACGTCCAATTCCTGTTGCGATTTCATCTCCGGCATGCCTTCTGCCTCGGGGCCGGTCAGATCGGTGTAATCGGCGCCGACGATGGCGACTAATGTCATGTCGAGCGGACGGATGATGGATTCGGGCGTGATCCCGTTCTCCTCGTTGTAGGCCTGCTGGATGGCGCGCCGCCGGTTCGTCTCGTCGAGCGCCTTCTTCATGGAGTCGGTCATGCGGTCGGCGTAGAGAATCGCCCGGCCGTTCAGGTTGCGGGCACAGCGTCCAATCGTCTGAATCAGTGAACCGGCCGAGCGCAGGAAGCCCTCTTTGTCGGCGTCGAGAATGGCCACCAGCGAGACTTCCGGCAGGTCGAGGCCTTCGCGCAGTAGATTGATTCCGATCAAGACATCGAACTCGCCCTTGCGCAGGTCGCGCAAAATCTTCACCCGCTCCAAAGTTTCAATTTCGGAGTGCATGTAACGGCACTTCACTCCAACCTCGCTGTAATACTCGGCCAGGTCCTCGGACATGCGCTTGGTCAAGGTGGTCACCAGCACGCGCTCGTTTCGTGCGACGCGGTCGCGGATCATGTGCAGCAGGTCGTCAATCTGTCCTTTCACTGGACGAATCTCGACCGGCGGATCGATCAACCCCGTAGGCCGGATGATCTGTTCGACCACCACTCCGGCGGACTTCGTGAGTTCGTAAGGTCCCGGCGTGGCGGAGACGTAGACAAGCTGATTGGTACGATGCTCAAACTCCTCGAACGTTAGCGGACGGTTGTCGAGCGCGGAGGGCATACGGAATCCATATTCGACCAGCGTCTGCTTGCGCGAGCGGTCGCCGTGATACATGCCGTGCAGCTGAGGCACAGTCTGGTGCGACTCGTCGATGAACATCAGAAAATCGCGCGGAAAATAGTCCAGCAAAGTCGGCGGAGGCTCGCCGGGCATTCTTCCCGTGAAATGGCGCGAGTAGTTCTCGATGCCGTGGCAGTACCCCATGGCCTTGATCATCTCGAGGTCGTACATCACGCGCTGGTGGATGCGCTGCGATTCCACAAGCCTTCCCTGCTTTTCCAGTTCCGCTTCCCACCAGGCCAGTTCCGTCTTGATCGAAGCCACGGCGGAGGCCCGCGTCTCTTCTTTCATCACGTAATGAGTTTTGGGATAAATCGGCAGGCGCATGTACTTTTGCTTGACCGTTCCGAACAACGGGTCGATCTGTGTAAGCGACTCAACCTCATCGCCAAACATTTCCACGCGGTAGGCGTTGTCGTCGTAGGTCGGATAAATCTCAATGACGTCTCCGCGCACCCGAAACGTCCCGCGCCGAAAGTCCCCTTCCGTCCGCTCGTAGAGAATGTCGACCAGCTTGCGCGTAATATCCGACCGCTTGATCTTCTGCCCCTTCTCCAAGAACAGCATCATCCCGTAATAAGCCTCGGGCGATCCCAAGCCATAAATGCAACTGACCGAGGCCACGATCAAAACATCGCGCCGCTCAAAAAGCGAACGGGTCGCCGACAGCCGCAACTTATCGAGCTCATCGTTGATGGTCGATTCCTTCTCAATGTAAAGATCGGCCGCAGGCACGTAGGCCTCCGGCTGGTAGTAGTCGTAATAGGATACGAAGTACTCGACGGCGTTGTGGGGGAAAAAACTCTTAAATTCGTGGTACAGCTGTGCGGCCAGGGTTTTGTTGTGGGCCATCACCAGGGCGGGGCGGTTGGCCGCTTCGATTACCTTGGCGGCGGTGTAGGTCTTGCCCGAACCGGTGACACCCAGCAGGACCTGGTGCTGCTCGCGGTCGAAAACGCCGCGGGTCAGAGCGTCAATCGCCCTTCCCTGGTCGCCTTGGGGCTTGTAGGTGCTTACCAGCTTGAAGTCCACCGCTTGATTATAGGGGAGGTTGATGGAGTGGGTACGGAATGCCCCTATGTGTAAATATGCGCTTTGGTAGGCCGCTTATCGGAAGTTTGTACTAAGTGTTTAACCTTAGGCGCGGTGGAAAATTGGGCTGCTCTGCCCCTTGAAAATCGTTGGTAATGACTTCTATATCAACAATTTCAAGGAATAAGCCCGTGCCGTACGGCTTTTTACGATTCGTTAACATGGAAAGCCGAATTTGGCCAATCGAATGCAAAATGAGACGGAAAGACCCGAATCCAGATGTGCCGAGGGGCCTGGTTTCAGCGCCACTTGCCGCGACCGAGGCGCACATCGGTGAGGTGCAGCGACCATGGAAGAGCAGTTCGAAGCAGTAGGACCCCGGGAACGGCAGATCATCGATCTGCTGCTGCAGGGCTGTGACAACTCAGAAATCGCTCGGGATCTGCACATAGCCGAGCGCACCGTGAAGGCGCATTTCAATCGTTTGTTTATGCGGTTCGGTATCAAGGGCGGCATCAAGCGCGTCAAGCTTGCAACTTTACTTTATCGGAGGCAATTATGGTTGGAGCAACAGCAGTCCGCCGGAGCGCCGGCGAACGCGAACAGATCATCATTCAACGCGTAGCCGAAGGCTGCAAGAACAAAGAGATCGCCGATTCTCTCGGAACCACTGAGCACGTGGTGAAGAACTATCTGCGTCTGATCTACGACAAGCTGGGACTGTGGAACCGCGTCGAGTTGGCACTGTGGTACGAAGCTCGCCAGCACGAGCAGGTTTACAACGCCTAGAATCTCCTCAACCTCTGGATGCCCCATCCCTGCACGTTCCTCGCGCCGGGATGGGATTCCACTTCATGTTTCCCTCGACGTTTCTCGTAGACTCGGGGTCCAGCGAATAACCCGCGTAGTTTTCTCCTGACATTTCCGTCCGAGTTCCACCGTTGACGGCGATCAATTACGGCGCGTACCCTGCGCCCCGCAGCACTTTTCCCGGCAGCGCTCCCGTCATCTTTCCGTTTGCGATCACTGGCACTCCATCGACAAGCACGTACTCCATGCCTTCCGAGAACCGGTTGGGATCGTCGAAGGTTGCCAGGTCGCGCACAGTTTCAGGGTCGAACACGACCACGTCGGCCCACATTCCCTGCTTCAGAACGCCGCGATCGGTCAGGCGGAGGCGCTGGGCAGGCAATGCTGAGAACTTGCGGATTGCATCCGGGAGAGTCAGCTTCTTTTCCTCGCGAACGTACTTTCGCAGGATGCGTGGGAAGGTCCCGTAGGCTCGGGGATGCGGGTGATCTTCGCCCAGAATGCCCTCGGGCGATGTGCCGGAAGAGTCGTTGTCCACCGAAACCCAAGGCTGCTGTAGCGCGAGCGCGACGTCGGACTCGGACATCCCGAAGACGGCGCAGCCGGTAAACCCCTTGTCTTCGACCAGCAGATCGAACAGCGCGTCCATCGGATCTTCATTCAAAGACTTGGCAACCTCGGTGAGCCTCTTGCCGAGAAATTTTCTTAGCGCGGGATTCTGGACTTCGGTGATCATCACGTCCTGCGGCCCGATAATTTCGTCCCACTCGTTGTCCCAATCTTTGGAGGGCGTCTCCATGTCTTTGCGGATGCGGGCACGGGTTGCGGGGTCCTTGAGTCGCTCAATCAACCTGGCATCGCCGCCGTCATGCGCCCACGGGGGAACAAAGGCGGACATGCTGTTGGACCAGGCAGTGTAGGCATAAGTGTCGGCGGTCACGTCAATGCCTTCGGCTCGGGCTTTGTTGACCCGCGCAATGGACTCTGGCATGTGTCCCCAGTTCTGCTTGCCCGCCACCTTGAAATGCCAGATCTCGACGGGAACGTGCGCCTCGCGACCGATGCGCACCGCTTCGTCGATCGAACTGAGCACGGCGTCGCCCTCGCTGCGCATGTGGGTGGCATAGATTCCGCCGAATTCCGAAGACTCCGAAGCCAACGCAATCAGTTCTTCCGTTTTCGCATAGGGCGCAGGGGCATATTCCAGCGAAGTCGAGACGCCAACCGCGCCGTCGCGCATGGCCTCGCGTACCAAAGCTTTCATTTTCTCCAGTTGCTCGGGCGTGGGCTGCACATCAGCGTCGCCCAGCACCATGCGCCGCACTTGCGTCGCTCCCACGTAGCTGGCGAGATTGATGCCCAACCCTTGCTTTTCGAGCCGAGCGAAATATTGGCGGAACGTCCGCCAGTCGGGATCGACCTTGTAATGCGCGTAGCCGGGTCGATCATTCGCGATGATCGTATCGTTTAAGGGAGCCGCCGATCCGCCCTCGCCGGTGATCTCCGTGGTAATGCCCTGATAGATCTTCGAGGGCAAACGCGGATCGACGAGGATGGTTGTCTCCGACTGCCCGAGCATGTCGATGAAGCCGGGAGCGACGACTTTGCCTTGGGCATCGACGGTTCGCTTGCGCGCAACCGAGGAAAGATTGCCAATCGCGGCGATGCGGCCGTCGCGGATGCCAACATCGCCCGAGTACCAGGGAGAGCCAGTTCCGTCGATGATGTGCCCGTTGGTGATGACAAGGTCAAAGGGCGCGTCGGCGGCAAAGGCAAACGCGGAAAAAATCCACACCATTAACAGAGCGAGACGGCAAGCTGCGATCATAAGATTCTTCCTAATCGGTTTTGCCCAACGGGTTCGGCCTTACGACGTTTCGGCTAACGACCGTGCCAAGGATAATCCATATTGCCAGCGCGAGCCACTCCCAACCGGAGAAGCTGCCCGGCACAAAGGGCATAAGCTTCATCAGAATCATCGCCAATCCAACCAAGGCGCCAGCCAGAGCGATGAGGCGGTCGGCCATTCGGGGCTTCATCCACAAGTAGGCAACGCAGACCGCGAACCATCCGGTAGCGCAAGCAACCGATCCAACCTCCGAGATTGGAACCAGAATCGCGGTGCCTAGAAACATGCACGACGCCGTGGCCACGCCAAGCGAAGCCACCGCCGCTGCCGGGGTTTGATTCCGCGGATGCACGCTGCCCAGTCTGCCATCGACCAGACCGCGCCGTCCCATGGCAAACAGGATGCGGCTGGCGGCGACGAAATTCCCGTTGAATACCTTAAACAGCGAGAGCAACGCGGCACTCAGAATCACGCTCACAATCCAGCGCGAACCGACGGCATGCTCGAAAGCAACCGCGGTCATGAAGGGCGCGCCCGTCAGCGTACGCCACGGCGCAACGAAGCCCACGGCAGCGATCACAATGACGTAGAACACCGCACCGACCAGGATCGCCGCGAAGATGGCGAGAGAGAATCCTTGGGCGCGGAATTGCGGGTTGGCTTCTTCGGCTGCCTTGGTCACCGATTCGTATCCCGTCATGTAGTACGGCACAATCTGGAGCACCAGCAAAATGGAGAGGAATGGAGTGTGCGTAAACAAAGGCGGAAAGTTGGCGGGCGATCCGCGGGTAACGCCGATGGCTACGAAGACAACGAAAAGCGCCAGCGTGCCAAAGGTGCTCCAGTTTTGGAAGGTCGCGCTCAGGCGAATGCCGCGATAGTTCACTACCGTTACCAGCGCCGTAAGAGCCAACCCGATGACCAGGTGTGGAAGGTAAACCGGCTTACCGGCGACACGGTACAACTCGATCGAATTAAGCGCGGGAAAGATATAACCGGCGATACGGCCAACAGCCACAGCTTCCCACGGGCAGACGATGAAATAAGCGAGCATCATCATCCACCCGGTATAAAAGCTCACTGGTCGCGGGAAGACTCTGGCGGTGTAGGCCACTTCGCCGCCCGCGTCGGGCATGGCCATCACCAGCTTGCCGTAGACGTAGCCGATCGGAAGAAGGAGAATGCCGCCAATCGCGAAGCCTAAAATGCCGCCAAGCGTGCCGCCGCGCAAGAGCCAATCGTCCATGACGACAAGCCAGCCGACACCGATCATCGTTCCCCAGCCGAGGCAGAAATAATCGGTGATGCGCAGTTTGCGGGCGAGTTGGGTCATCGGGAGAGACGAGGAAGCTGAGACCCAACAAATGAGACCTGACACCTTACGTTCATGGGCGCGAATTATATCGCATCGCGTCCAACGAATTCCTCGTACTTAGGCGACGGCGAAGCGCTGCGGACATTCCCTGCCACGCAGAATGGCAATTGCGTCTTTCAAGGATGAGATCTCGAACACAGAGTTCAGATGCGTGGCCTCGAGCATCCTCCGGAAGAACGGCGGCGGGTTTACCAGCTTCACCTTCGCGTTCTTCTGCGTGGCCCAGCGACGCACGAGCAACAGGGTTCCCAAGCCTCCGGCGTCGAGTTGACCGACTTCCGACACATCGAGCACGAGCACGCGGACTCGTTCAATCTTCTCGATCCGGCGGCGAAATTCGTCGAGCGCGGCTCCGCGCACCATGCGTCCCGAGCAGTTCACGACCGCGACATCCTGTAAGCATTCGACTTGATATTGGAGTTCCATATATCTATTCATACGCACCTGCCTGGGAAGAAGTTCCCTGATTTGCTGCCCGTGAGTTGGACGCGGAAGAAGTGGGAAAGTGAGCAACGGAGAGCTGCCTCGGAACTGAATTCCGAATAAACTGAATCGCTTGCGTGGCGAGGTCATCCATCACTTCGTCGCGCTCATCGTTCAGGCTCCAAGCTTCAAGCAGCGCGTTTCACAAATCCTTAACCTTTGACAGGAGAATAGCAATGGCTAGCACCCCGACAACCGCTGATGCTGAATTGATCGTAAAACTCTACGACCTCCGCCGTGAACCTGAACTCAGAAAAGCGCGCAACTGGTGGCTCGGCTTTTGGCCGGAATCAACGGACGACATCCTGAAGATCGCAACCGCGCTGGGAACCCAGGAAAATGCCTGGCTTCGCCAAGCCGGCGGATACTGGGAAATGGCCGCTTCGTTCGTGTTGCACGGAACGTTAAATCGCGAACTGTTTCTCGAGCCCAGTTTTTCCGGCGAGATGTTTGTCATTTTCGGCAAGGTTGAGCCCTTCCTGAAGGAACTGCGCGAAAAGATGCAGAGTCCAACAATCTTTGCCAACGTGGAAAAGCTCATTCTGACCTCCGAGGGAGGATCCGCGCGTTTGAAGCAGACACAGGAACGTCTGGCGATGATGCGCAAAGCGTCGCTAGCAGCCAAGGCGGCCTAACGGTCTGGAGCGTTTGTGTCCACTTTTGTCTTGGGGGTCATCCGAGCGAAGCGAAGGTTTCGGTCGGATGACGCTTTTTGTTTATGCCTCGAACTACAACCCCGCCTCAATCCTCGATCTTGGGTCAAGCAGGTCGCGAAGAGCGTCGCCAATAAAATTAAAGGCGAGGACCGCGAACATCACCGTGACCGCCGGAAACAGCACCAGATGCGGGGAATCGAACAGATGCGAGCGGGCGTCGTTGAGCATCGATCCCCAACTCGCCGTCGGCGGCGGCACGCCCAGGCCCAAGAAACTCATTGTAGCTTCGGCAAGAACCGCGCCCGCCATGCCAATCGCCGCCTGCACAATCACCGGCTGAATGATGTTGGGCAGGATGTGCCGCGTAACAATGTGGAGATCTCCGGCGCCGAGAGCACGCGCGGCTTCGACAAATTCGCGCTCGCGTACGGACAGAACCTGCGCCCGCACCAGGCGCGCGTAGCCGACCCATCCCCCTAGCGACAGGGCGAGAATGAGATTGAAAATGCCGGGACCGCGGAAGGCTACGAAGGCGATGGCGATGAGAATTCCTGGGAAGGACAGAAACGCATTCATCAGGACGACGTTCGTGAAGCGGTCGATGCCTCCGCCGTAGTATCCGGCGAAGCTGCCGATGATGAGGCCGAGCAGAAGCGAACAAGCCACGACGCTGCTGCCGACGAACAGAGAAATACGCGCTCCCCAGATCAGGCGGGAGAGAATGTCGCGGCCGAGTTCGTCGGTTCCAGCCCAATGCTGCGCCGAGGGCGATTGCAGTCGATTGGGGAGATCGATGTGCGCGGGATCTTGCGGAGCAATCCAGGGCGCGAAAATTGCGCAGAGGACGAAGATGGCTACCAACACGACTCCGATGGCCGCCAGCGGGTTGTGGCGAGCGACGCGGGTGGTGCGGCTCAGTTGCCAGTTGCTGAATGTTGGTTGTGCGTTTGTGGCCATCGGGGCTTGAGTTCGGTTTGTGCCGTTGGAGTTTGCCGCTTGTTGTTGTTATCGGTGGGTACCCCTCCCCCCCTCCCCCTCGGTCTATTATAATCAATATGTTAGCGAGAATTTCCCGCCAAAATCTTCAAAGGAATAGACTTAGAGGCAAAATATTGAGCGAGTAGGAGTTAGCAGTCAAAAAGCGCGCCGACAGAGGCTTCCGCTCGCAAAATGTTCATTCCAGACACTTTATTGACAAAATATTGAAAACACGAGGGTTGCCAGTAGATGGCTCGCATCGCCGAAGGGGCATGACCTCACCGGGGTCGTGCAGTAAAGATGTCAAAGATCGCTTTGGTGCGCCGCCTCCTGAGAGGCGAAAATTGATGCAAGAGTTGCTTGCTGTAACTTCTATTTTAGCAGGTGGAGTCAAGCTCTAAATCGGCGTGGGCTGACAGCGTGCTATCCTCGTTCAAAAGGGAGCGATATGCGCACCGTCAAACAGGATGTTGAATCGTTGCTCAGCAGGCTGCCAGACAACGTCTCGGTTGAAGACATTCAGTATCACCTCTATGTTCTTGACAAGGTACGTCGAGGACTGGAGGATGCCCGCGTGAACGGTACTCTCTCGCAAGAGGAAGTGGAGAGTCGATTCGGCAAATGGCTCACCGAGTAGTCTGGTCGCCGCGCGCCGCGAAAGATCTCGATTCCATTACCGACTACATCGCCGCGGATTCCCCTACCTACGCCGGCACTGTCCTCAAGAACGTTGTGAATCAGACGAGAATTCTGGCGCGCTTCCCGCAGGCAGGTCGCATGGTTCCTGAATTTGACGACGAAAACATGCGGGAGCTGATCGTCTACAGCTACCGGGTTATTTATCGATTGGAGCAAGGCGAGGTGCTGATCGTCGTCGTGATCCACGGCAAGCGGGTTTTGCAGTAGCTGGAGTTGAGGATGGCGGTCCTGCTGAAGACGAGCCGCTCACAGTTCGATCGCATTCTCGATCCGAAGCGCGATATTACGCTGTCGAGTTTGCAGCGGGCGGCGGCGCTGGTGGGGCAGCGGGTCGTGGTTGAGTTGGTTTGAACTCGAAATTGGAGTATCGCCCCTGCTAACGTTCCTCTCGTTAGAGTTTTTCACCTATGGCTATCTGGCCGGCAAGAAGGAATGTCTTGGGATACTTTCCCTCGCCGCACAGTTTGAAGGATCCGAAGTCCTTATACCACGGTCCTATGGGGACAATCGGTTTGGTCTCAAGCCAGATTCGGAGTTGATTCAGGTCGTCGAGGCTGATGTTGCGGTCGCGCATTCGCTCGGCCAGATGGTCGCGGATGGCGGCGGGAATTCGCGGCCAAATCTCAATCTGCGGCATTACTCACCGAAAACCAAGCGGCCCAACTGGTCGCCTAGCTGCTTCGCTTCGTCGGGATCATTTGCGCCTCGAAAGCGCTCGGCCAGTTCGAAGAACGCCTTCTCTTTCTGTTTTCGCGCTTCGATGCCCAACTCAATGAGTTCCACCAGGACACGGTTATCGCTCAAGCGCTGGCTCTTGGCCATACGATCTACTTGTTTGGCTATTGGAGCGGGGAGTGACACGCTCCGTCTGACGTGCTTGGTTGCGGGCATGGCATCATTATACACCAGTTTGGTGCATCGCTGATGCCATACAGGCAAACAGGTTCTGTACTCGTTTTGACTTATGGGCGGTCTGTTTCATTTCCTCCATAATATTAAGAATCCTCTCGGACGTGTCGTAAACAACGATAGGGTGCTCTGGATTCGCATAGAAGCAAAGCTGCTTAATTTCGTTCGTGATCTGTTTACCGGCATAAAGGACGAACTGAATGCCGGGTACATAGAAGGCAAAGTTGCGGTAGGTCCGGGCTTTTCCTCGGCAGGGCTCACCAATCGTAGTCAGTGCACGGTCCCTTGGCGCAATAAATACAGTTAGGGATACATTCGCCGAAAACGGAGCATTTTCTCGTAAAAAAACGCGGACGTTGTCGCGGTATGGACCAAGCTCAATCTTAGGCGTATAACCATGGCCCGCCCATGAGTGGACGGACGCTTTCCAGAATATGCCCATCGCGAAGTGCACTATCTTATGCACGTCGATAGATAGGTTTTTCGCGGTGTAGTAGATCTTGAACTCCTTCTTTTCAGCGTCGGGAGGGAGTTTCTCCAGAATGTCCAAAAGAGGGAATTGTCCGTCTGGACGCGCTAGCTTCGGAATGATCCAGTTTTCTCCATTCTTACTCAGAGAATTGTCACACTCCTGGCACAGTAGCAAATCTTTTGTTTGACGTGAAGTGTGCATAATGACCCGAGAGTTAAGTAGGATTGTGTCGTTGGCTTCGCCTCTCACCAAGGGATAGATTCCCTTGGAAGTGAGGTGGCTCTCGATTAGGGGCTTTTCGATTAAACAGAGAGGGCAGATGTCCTTAAGCAACCCACTCTTCGCTTTCGCTGTTCGGGAAAGACGATTCGACTTTATTCTACGCGAGCTCATATGGAGATTATGGCACCTTTTAACATTCGAATCTCCAGTTTGGATCGTATATCCGTCTCTGCAAAATATCTACTGCCTTATCCTCGGATTCACCGCTGAGTACAGTAAGTCGGTCAGAAAGTTTACTGCGACGTAGGTCAATCCAATCGCCAGGATGCATCCCTGCACCAGGTAGTAATCGCGGTTGGCTATGGCTTGGATGGTTAGGCGTCCTATGCCGGGCCAGGAGAAGATGGTTTCGGTTACGATCGCTCCGGCTAGGAGGGCTCCGAATTGTAAGCCTAGGACGGTTAGGATGGGGATCATGGCGTTGCGCAGAGCGTGGCGATAGACGACCGTGCGCTCGGACAGGCCTTTGGCGCGGGCGGTTCTTATGTAGTCCTGGCTTAACTCTTCCAGCATGGAGGTGCGGACCATGCGAGTTAGGATTGCGGCTAAGGCTCCGCCCATGGTGATGGCGGGGAGGACTAAGTGGGCTAGGGTGCCGGAGCCGGAGACGGGGAGCCATCCTAGCTCGACGGAGAAGAAAAGGATGAGCACAGGGCCTAACGCGAAATTGGGAAAACTCAGGCCGAAGAGGCTTACTACGCTTAGGGCGCGGTCGTCCCATTGATTGCGATGTTGGGCCGAGTAGACGCCTGCGGGGATGGCTAGGATGATCGCTACGAATAATGACGCCAACGTTAGTTGCAGGGTGTACGGGTAGCGCTTTGCTATCAGACTTGTTACTCCCTGGTTGAAGCGGAGGGATTTGCCTAGATCTCCGTGGAGCACGCCCTTCCAGTAATTCAGGTATTGCTCGCCTAGCGGGACGTCGAGGCCGTAGGCGTGTCTTGCGGCTTGGATGTCTCCGGCGGCTGCGCCTTCTCCTAGCATCTGCTGGATGGGGTCTCCGGGGACGAAGTGGATTAGGAGGAAGACGGTGGAGACGACGAGCCAGATGACTGGCAGGGTGTAGAGGACGCGGGAGATGAGGTAGCGCGGCATGGGGAATCAGAACTAAGTTGTCATCGTGAGCGAAGCGAAAAGCCTATGGATTTGATCGCGACGCCGAAATGCATAGGTCCTTCGCTTCGCTCAGGATGACAATTCGTATCATGTTGTCAATTTACATATGCCACATTAAGCAACTGATCTTAGTCTCCGGCCCGCTGCACAGGATCTGCCGGCACTGGAGTCATCGGCGCCGGGGCTGCTGGTATCGGCTCGATTCTGACGGTGGCTACGCGGTGGCCTTCCATTTTTTCTACCACGAAGCGGCGGCCTTCGTAATCGAAGGCTTCGCCTCCGGTGGGCATTTTCTGAAGGCGCGAAAGCAGGAAGCCGGCTAGAGTTTCGTAGCCCTCGTCTTGCGGAAGGGTCAGCTCATATTGGGCTTCGAGGTCGCGGATGTTGACCGTTCCATCCAGTACTAGAGGGGCGTTGGCGTCGGTCACCTCGGGCTGCGTGGAGGCCAGGTCGAATTCGTCTTCCAGTTCGCCCACCAGTTGCTCTAACACGTCTTCCACGCTGATCACTCCAGCGGTGGAACCGAATTCATCGACCACGACGGCCAGGTGGCGGCGGCGGTGCTGGAATTCGCCGAGCAGTTCGAGCAACGATTTGGTCTCTGGGACGACCAGGACATCGTGCATGATCTGTCCGATCTTCATCTGAGCCACGCGGTCGGCGGACGGAGGGGCGACCAGGCCGAAGCGGAGACGCAGGCGCGTCCAGCGCGTCAGATCCTTGGCGTAGAGGACGCCGACGATATGTTCGGGGCCGCGCTGCGGGTCGTAGACCGGGACGCGCGAGTGTTGCTCGTCGACCACGCGCGAGAGGGCTTCGTCGAGAGTGAGGTCGGAGGGCAGGGAGAAAATTCTGGTGCGCGGCACCATCACCTGACGCGCGGTAATGCTGTCGAGTTCGAGCGCGTTGAGCAGCATCTCTTCTTGTGCGTTGGAGAGCTGTCCGGAGTGGTGGGCGGCGGTTACGATCAGTTTGAGTTCGTCGGGCGAGTGGACGGAGCCGTGGCGGATTTCGCGCGTGCCAAAGGCGCGGAGGACAAAGCCCGCAGCGCGGCTCATGCCGAAGGTCAAGGGGGCGGTGAGGGTCAGAAAAACTTCCATGGGCGCGGCTACGGCGAGGGCCACGCGCTCGGCTCGTTGCAACGCGAGCGACTTGGGAACCAGTTCGCCCAGGATCACGTGCAGGCTGGTGATCATGGCAAACGCGACGCCGACGGCGATGGCATGAGCATAGAGGATGGCGTGGGGGATGCTTCCGATCCAGCTTTCGAACAGGCGCGCCAAAACGGGTTCGCCCAGCCAGCCGAGAGTCAGGCTGGTGACGGTGATTCCCAGTTGGACGCCGTTGACGAC
>Ga0116121_1000044_pt1 | contig 61652 bp, 64 predicted proteins | sample June2015DPH_13_1_FD_89725 | JGI IMG/M metagenome (GOLD analysis project Ga0116121, IMG submission 89725) | Peatland microbial communities from SPRUCE experiment site at the Marcell Experimental Forest, Minnesota, USA - June2015DPH_13_10 | ecosystem: Environmental > Terrestrial > Soil > Wetlands...
ACGGAATCCCCCGTCCACGAATGGCTCGATAGAGAACTCGAACAGCTCAGAGTGGTCGGACGCCTTTCCTCGAACAATCATCAGCTCTGCCCCAGCCGCATTATGCCGTATTTGCGCTGATTGTCGAAATCAGGCGATAGCGCAAGCTTGCGCCGTTTGTTCGTCCCTTCGTTGCGCCCAAAACTCCTGCTACGGCCTGATGGTAGCGGCCATATCGGATGTTGCCTGGGAGGGGGAATCTCTTCCTGCCCTTCTCAAGGGCATCGCGAAAATACTACTTTCAAACTACGGAGCCGGCCTTGCCGAGACAGTCACCACGGTATAGTGCTCGATCCGGCCCAGCGTCAATTCGCAGACGCTCCTGTGCAGAGAGAGGCCAGCGAACTGAGGCTGGGCCTCGTCCGGCGAAAGGACTTTTACGTCCCAGCGGCTCAGGTCCTTGGTTTCTTGCGGATCGTCCGGCCCGCTCAGGTCCAGCCCGGTCAGGTTCAGCCGGACTTTCACGTTCTTTGCCGGGACTTGGTGATCATAGTTGAGCAAGTGGAGGATGAAAGTCCGACCATCGGGTTTCCGAGTCAACTGGCCGAGCACGTAACCGCGCGGCTCCAGGGTGAGGCGAGGCCCTTCGGCCGCAGCTTCGGCGCGTGTCGCAATCCCCGGCTCCGCCTTTCCGGCCCTGATGATGACGCCCCCGGCAGCAGTGAACTCATCCACCCGGGCTTTTTGGTCGGCGCTGAGCTTGGGCAGATCAGCCGGCATGACCAGCACCTTGAACCGGGACAGTGGGACTCCCTTGTCCAGATGCGCGAGTACTTTGGTCTCGAAGAAGACGCTCTGCTTTAGGAATTCTCTGGCTAGCGCGTTGTCTGCCTCCGCGGAGATCAAGGCGATCCGCGCCGCCGGTTCCGCCTGGCGATACAGCTCCTGATGCTCGACCAGGAAATGGTTGTATTGAGCGATGGCCGTCCAGGCCTCCTGGGCCTTCGGCTCGCCCTTGATCAGCGCGGAAAGAAATCGGCCCTCAATGTTGCGCGAGGTGGCCGCGCCGAACGCATAGGCCTCGGCGATGGAAAGCTTCTGCTCGGCCGGGCTGGGGATGCAGCGCTCGCGGGGTCCGCAGTGGTAAAGGTCGTTCTCATACTTCAGGGGCTGCCAAGGCTGCTTCTCTCCGCTCAGGAATTTGATATTGCGCGCGTTACCCACTTGCCAATTACCGTTCCACACACCTGGAGTGTCCTTGCCATCCTCCTCCCAGATCGCCTCGTTAATGTCGTTCATCCTAAAGCGGTCCGGCGAAATATGGATATTGGCATAGACCATGACCTTGGGCCGGCCGGTCTCGCGCGCCTTCCGCTCCGCCATACGCTGGGTGTCATCGAGCAACTGGGCCAGGCCGGAGTTGTGACCGATCATGTTGTCCCATGCGATCGCGTCCACGCCCGCGTCCACCGCCATCTCCGCCTTCTTCAACAGATAAGCCCGCCAGCCCGGCTCGCGCGCGTCGGCGAGCCGGCGCTTCCATGAGATCTGCAGGTCGGTCATGGTCGGGCCTGCGTAGAACATGGGGATGCCGTGCTTCCACAAGCCGTATTTCTTCGTTTCCGGGTCGTCGCGGTAGGCGCTCTTCCAGAACATGTTGGAGGCCGACATGTAAGCCGACACGTGGATGCCGTTCTCATGGCAGCGGGCGATTACCTTTTTCAGGTTCTCCCGGTTCTCGTCCTCGTCCTTAAGCGACCAGCCGTTGCTCCATGTGACCCAGATCCAATTGAACTCCGCCTGCTTGAGCAAGCCGAGCATTTGCTCGAAATCGCGGTCATAGATGTGGGTCAGCACGTCCTTTTCTTCGGCGCTGAACTTGTCGCCCCACCACGTCCGCTCGGCCTTCCAGCTCTCGATTTGTCCGCCGTCCAGCCGGATAAAACGAAAATTTCCCTGCTCCGCCCACGGCGGCACGTCCTTCCGCTTGGCGCAATACAGGTTCGGTGCCGGCTGAAAAGACTGGGCGGAGCAGAGCAGCAGAAACGCGGCGACTAAACCAATACGTGCAATGCTTTTTGCAATTCGGACGCGTTGCATGATTTCTATGAAACGATCAAAATCACCACCTGGCCATATTCATTAGAGGCGGCAAGCGGCAGCTGGATCAATAAATTTCCGCTTTCAGTTTTGCATGGCCACGGACTTTGCTCGGGGGTGTAGGAGATAGCCGACCGAACCTTCCGTTCCGCCGCAACCGGCGACAAATTGCGTTTCACGTATCTCCTTGTTCTTTATGTCTGCGTCCTCTTTTACGCTTTCTATGGTATTGGACATGGTTTCACGTTCCAGATTTCGTCTGCATATTCGCCAATAGTGCGGTCGCTGGAGAACTTCCCCGAGCTCGCCACATTCAAGATGGCCTTACGCGCCCACCCATCGGGATCGGCATATAACGCGTTCATCTGCGCGTCTGCCGCGAGGTATGAGTTGAGGTCCGCCAAGTGCATATAGTGGTCGCCCTGCGTCAGCAACATGTCCCGCAAGGGCTCGAAGACACCCGACTCGTCGCGGCTGAAATGATCCGAAAAAATCAGGTCCAGGGCCTGACGGGTCTCCGGATCGTGTTCGTAGTGCCAGCGCGGGTTGTACCATCCGCGACTGCCCATCACCTGCTCGGCCGTCAAACCGAAGAGGAAGAAGTTCTCCTCGCCCGCCTCCGCGGCCATCTCAATCGTCGCGCCGTCGCGTGTACCGATCGTCAACGCGCCGTTCATCATGAACTTCATGTTGCTTGTGCCACTGGCTTCGTAACCGGCAGTGGAAATCTGGTTAGAGACGTCGCTGGCAGGGATGAGGTGCTCCGCCAGCGAGACGCAGTAGTCGGACAGGAATACCACCTTAAGCCGTTCGCGTACCGTGGGGTCACCGTCGATGGTCGCGGCCAGATTGTTAATGAACTTGATGATCACCTTGGCGAGCCGGTAGGCAGGCGCGGCCTTGCCGGCGAAAAAGAACGTGCGTGGGTGCAGGTTGAGCCCAGGGTCCTGGCGCAGCCGGTTGTAGAGCACAACGATCCGGAGTGCATTCAGGAATTGGCGTTTGTACTCGTGGATGCGTTTGACCTGGCAATCGAAGATTGACTCCGGATTGACGGTCTGCCCGGTCGACCAGCGGAGCCAATCACAGAATTGTCGCTTGGCATTTCGCGTGGCTTTGCGGAAGTCATCACGGAAGCCATTTTCCTCGGCGAATGCTTTGAGCTTGCTTAATTCGCTCAGGTCGCGGATCCAGGTATCTCCAAGGGCATCCGTGATGAGTCCAGAGAGTGCGGGATTGCATAGTTGCAGCCAGCGACGGGGCGTGACTCCATTCGTTTTGTTGTTGAAACGTTTCGGAAAGATTTCCGCCAGGTCTTTGAGCGTGGTCTCCCGCAACAGCTTGGAGTGAATCTCTGCCACCCCGTTGGTGCTGTGGGAACCTACGACCGCCAAATTGGCCATACGAAGCTTCTTGGCTCGACCGTCCCCCTCTTCAATAAGGCTCACGCGCTGGATCCGTTCCTGGTCGGCCGGAAAACTGGCGCGAGCATGTCCTAGAAAACGACGGTTGATTTCATAGATGATCTCGAGTTGCCGGGGCAGCATGTCTTCGAACCACGCTACCGGCCATTTTTCGAGCGCTTCGGGCAACAAGGTGTGATTGGTATAGGCCAGCGTGTTCTGCGTGATTTGCCAGGCTTCATCCCATTCAAGGTGCACCTGATCAACCAGGATTCGCATTAATTCCGGTACGGCCAGAGCGGGATGCGTGTCGTTCATCTGAATCGCGACTCTGTCCGCAAACGAACTCCAATCTGAGTTGGAGCGTTGAAAGCGGCGGACGGCATCTGCCAGCGAGCAGGCAACAAGGAAATACTCCTGCAACAGGCGCAGACCTTGCCCCATGATTCTTGAATCATCGGGATAAAGGACCCGCCCCAGCGTCTCGGCCGCGAGCGTTCCAGTAAACGCCTCCACAAAATCGCCGTGAGAGAACTCTTCAAAGTTGAAGTAGTCTGGTGCAGCGGCGGACCAGAGACGGAGCGTGTTGATCGTGGAACCTCCGTAGCCGACTACAGGCCGATCGAATGGGATGCCGATCAGAGTTGACGGACGCCCCGGCACGGGGCGCAGACTGCCTCCACTGAGCTCGATTGAGCAACCCAAACTGACCTCCACCTTCTCATTCGGGCGGGCCACCTCCCATGGGTCGGGAGAACGGAGCCAGTTGTCCGGCATTTCCTGCTGCCATCCGTTCTGGATGGATTGCTTGAAGATGCCATATTCATAGCGCAATCCGTATCCCATCGCCGGTAGCTGCATCGTCGCGGCAGATTCAATGAAGCAGGCCGCCAGGCGTCCAAGGCCGCCGTTGCCAAGTCCCGCATCGGGTTCCTGTTCCACAATCTCCAGCAGATTGAGTTTCTTGTCCTGGATAAACTGATCTGTCAGCGGAGAGAGCAGAAGATTCGTGACGTTATTTGCGAGTGAGCGGCCGATTAGAAATTCCATTGATAGGTAGTAGAGTCGCTTGGGGTTCTTCTCCTCATACGTCTTTTCCGTCAAGAGCCATCGCTGGGACAGAACATCTCGCACGGATCGCGCAAGGGCCTCGAACCGGTCACGTGCAGTCGCAGCTGCTACATCGACGCCGCTGTCGAAGAGAAGGTGCCGTTCATACAGCGCTTCGTCTCTCCCGGAGAAGTGCACGGGACCACATCCGTATTTCGCAGTCAGCTTCTCGGTAACCGGTACTGCGCGCTGCTTTACAGCCTTAGTAACCATGATCGAGTCCTTTCCCATTACAGAATTTGCGTCAGCTGGTCAACATCTCACCGGACAATTGGTGTGATCGAAAGGTTGTATTCGCGCTCATTGGGATCCCAAAGCGCCGCCGTCCCAGGGCATTGTTGCGAATTCCTCATTCATTTCTTCTCATAAGGCCACTTCCAACCGCTGATCTCAGGATTGTCGATCCCGTACTCGTAAGCATGACGTCGGCATGCGATCTGAAGATCGCGGAATTCTTCTTTGGCGTGCGCGCCGATCCGCTGCAGTTTCGGAACGCGGTCAATCGCGTCGATCGCGAGACTGAACCGGTCCGTCTGGTTGTTGATCGCCAGCTCCATCGGTGTATTGATGTTCCCCTTCTCCTTGTAACCTCGTACGTGCAGGTTCCGATGGTTCGTGCGGCGGTAGGCGAGGCGGTGAATTAGCCAGGGATAGCCATGGAAATTGAAGATAATCGGCTTGTCGGTCGTAAACAAAGAATCGAAGTCTGCATCCGTTAAGCCATGCGGATGTTCCGTGCTCGGTTGCAGCTTGAACAGGTCAACGACATTGATGAATCTGATTCTGAGGTTCGGGAAGTGCTCCCTTAGCAGTGCGGTTGCAGCCAGAGCTTCCTGTGTGGGGATATCGCCCGCGGCCGCAAGAACAACGTCGGGTTCCTGGCCTTCATCATTACTGGCCCAATTCCAGATACCGATACCCTTTGTGCAGTGGGTAATGGCAGCATCAATATCCAGGTACTGCAGATGGCGCTGTTTGTCCGAGACAATGACGTTGATATAGTTTTCCGATCGCAGACAATGGTCGGCTACGGACAACAGACAATTGGCATCCGGCGGGAGGTAGATGCGGGTTACTGCGGCACTCTTGTTGAGCACTACATCCAGAAACCCCGGATCCTGGTGTGTGAAGCCATTGTGATCCTGACGCCACACGGTTGAGGTAATAAGAAGGTTCAGCGATGCAATCTTGCGGCGCCATGATAAATGGTTACAAATCGATAACCATTTGGCATGCTGATTGAACATCGAGTCGATCACGTGCACAAACGCTTCATAAGACGAGAGAAAGCCGTTGCGACCCGTAAGCAAGTAGCCTTCAAGCATGCCTTCCATCGTGTGCTCACTGAGCATTTCGACCACGCGCCCGTCTGAAGCTAATTCTGTCCCATCACTGTCTTCGGGGAAACGTTCAGCGATCCAGAATTTCTTCGAGACCTCATAAATCGCATCGAGCTTATTGGAAGTGTTCTCATCTGGCGCGAACACCCGAAAGCTGTTCATGTTCCATTTCATGACGTCCCGCAGAAAAGCACCGAGCGGTGGAACGTTCTCGACTTCGATGGTTCCTGGGCGGTCAACCTTGAGCGCACAATCGCGAAAGTCAGGCAAGCGCAGTCTCTCCCTGGGTTCTGCGTTCGCGTGCGGACTGGCGCTCATGCGGCGCTGCCCTTTCGGCGCAAATGCAGCGATCTCCGGTCGCACTCTTCCGCATTCATCAAAGAGTTCTTCTGGCTTGAATGATCGCAGCCAGGCCTCGAGAAGGCGCAGGTGTTCTGGATTCGTCTTGACGTCGGTCAGGGGAACTTGATGCGAACGCCAGAAGGCTTCGATGTGATGCCCGTCTATCAGGGCCGGTGCACCCCAACCCTTTGGCGATCGCAATACCACCATCGGCCAGCGCGGCCGCGTGGCAAGACCGCTCTTCCGGCACTCCTGCTGATGGCCTTTAATTTCCGCGATGCACTGCTCAAACGTCGCGGCCATCGCCTGATGCATGCTGTCGTGATCCGATCCCTCCACGAAGTAGGGATTCCAGCCATACCCGCGTAGCAAGTCTTCCAGTTCTTCGTGAGTGATCCGTGCCAGCAACGCCGGGTTGTTGATCTTGTATCCGTTGAGGTGAAGTATGGGTAACACAGCTCCATCGCGGATTGGATTCAGAAATTTGCTGATGTGCCATGAGGTGGCCAGAGGGCCGGTCTCGGCTTCGCCGTCACCCACGACCGCCGCCACGATCAGGTCGGGATTGTCAAATGCGGCTCCGCAAGCGTGCGAGAGGACGTATCCCAGTTCGCCGCCTTCATGAATCGAACCCGGCGTTTCTGGAGTACAGTGGCTGCCAATACCGCCGGGAAATGAGAACTGCTTGAAGAACTCTCGCAGACCTTTCTCATCCTCGCTTTTCTCCGGATAGATTTCACTGTACGTGCCTTCCAGATATATAGGCGCTAAGACTCCCGGCGCCCCGTGTCCTGGGCCTGCAAGAAAAATCATCTCAAGGTCGTCTCTCTTTATAAGACGACTCAGATGGGTGTAGATGAAGGCAAGCCCTGGGCTTGAGCCCCAATGACCGAGCAGTCGGCTCTTGATATGTTCTGGTTTGAGAGGCTCCCGTAAGAGAGGATTCGACTGAAGGTGGATCATTCCCAGAGCAAGGTATTTGCACGCGCGCCAAAAAGCATCGATTCGAGTGAGCTCATCGGCGCCTAGCGGCGCACCTTCAACAGTTGATCGTGCAATCCCTTCGGCACTCAGGGAACCGGCTAGTTCTTCAGTTCCTGTTAGTGAGGTCATTTTCCATTCCTTACTCGTCCTTTGTGCTCTTTCGACACTTTTGGGTTCAGCAAGCGTCCGCCTTCGTCGTCTTCAACACTCATCCACAAAATGATTTTGCGTTTCTCTCAGTTGACAGCCTGAAGGCTCCAGCATTGCTCCTCACTCCTACGTTGCAACTCGCGTTGAATTTGTTCGATTTCCACTGCATCAGTTGCCGTCAGTACGGCTTCACCGCCGAAGATTACGCACAGCATGTCAATGAGCGTGTCAGTCGGGATGTTCATCAGTTCTCCGAGCATGGCCTAGTCCCCTAGAGGAATTTGAAGGTCGCACTTCGTATTCGCAATCCGACTGCCAGAAGTGGCCATCTGCAAGTCGATGAAAATACGTGTTTACCATTTGGATCGGAAGCTCTGGGCACAAACGTCGAATGACGCGCCAAGGGCACTGACCGAGTCTGGGCACCAAGCCGAGGTTAGTCCCAACCGCTGACTTGTACTTGGACTGGCCAAGAATCAATCTGCACTACCTTTTATTACGGCTTTTCAGCAGGCGTTTGCTGAACCTGAATGGTGGGAATCCGATCCGACTTTGTCGTCTCAACCGAGACCACGCCAAAATTCCCGTTCGAGTCGCGCTCTCGAATAATTACGGTGGACTGTTGTCCCGAAGGGCCGGGAACCATCCTGCCGTCGACCAATACGGACACGCGGAGATCCAAACCGGGATCGCCGGGATTAACTTGATCCGCTTGCTTTTCTGTGAGCTGCTCACCAGTTACACTGGTGCGATGAGTACTGGTAGAGCGCTCAACTAGGTGCAGGCTCCCATCGGGAGTTGTGCCCGGGATGTCGAGGGAATAGATTTCCATCACACTGCGCGTCTGTCCGGCAGCGCTCTCCGAATTCGTTCTCACGACGTGAGAGAACTCGCTGAGCTTGTCTTCAGCGTCGCGACGAAAATTGTGTTCGTCGGTATTGCGGTTATTGACCACCTGTCTGATAGTACTTTGCCGCATTTCGCGCGCCTGCCAATTTCCTGCGCCATCGAGAAGTAACATGGTCTCTTGAGATTCGATCGCACCTTTCGCGCCGGACTTTTGAAGTTCGTGCCCCTTCATAACGGGAGCAAAGCCACCGTAGAAGCTTGGGAGCATCACAGTAGTGTTCGTTTCCTCCATATCCGCACCTATGCTTTTTGTCTCCACGATTTCGCTCCGAACTGGCTGAAGCGTTCCATTGAGATCTGCGATGGAGGTAGTGCGCACTATGTTTGAGTCGCCCTCGAACAGGATGTGCTTCTGTTCTTCTATTACCTGCACGAGTGTTTTCCTCCCATTCACATCGCGAACGAACGTGCGGGTTATGGTTCGCATCGTGGTATCGTCCGCTTGCAGGATCTCCCTTTCGATATCCTGATATGGCTCGAGATATCCGTTGACCCCGCGAATCTCGACCGATCGCTTGTCCACTGTGTGATTGGTATTCCAGCTGTGGCTTTCAATGATCCGTGCGGGATTGAGATTTTCGGCCTTCACGTCCGTCGTGGCCGTCCACGACTGGTTCGGTTCGTCCCCCGTTCGGAAATCAGGTGTCTGCGCAAATACGCTCGGACAAAAACAATATGCGCTGATCACGACGAGTACACAGCCGAAAGCAGCAACACTTGAAGAGCGACAGCCGTCGGCGGATGGAAGAGCAATCGATGCAGATCGTACATAGGGGTTCGATGTCGTCATACCTGTCCTTCAACCAGCCATCGCATTCGGGCCTGGGGATTTCGTTTTGTTGTCACCCAAGACCTGGGTCATGTGTAGGGCATTCAGTTCGGTGTCATACCTTTGGTGAATCTGAGCGATTCCGCAGCAAACGCCCGGTACACCTAGGGCTCCGTTCGTTGTTTGCACAGTTAGCATTGAAGAGCACATGGTCGTTCCTCCTATCTAGGAACTGCCTATTGAGATTTGTCTTCTTTTCTTCACACGAGCCGGAGAGGCCGCCTTCATGTTTGGCCCTATCTCACAACCGGGGAGATGGAAGTGAAGGACACTTCAACTGCTACCGTGTTGTTTGACAGTTCGGAGTCGATCATCGATACAATCTGTTCCCACACCATGGGATCATTCTCGATTTCGTGATGTGGTTTATTCAGGTGGCGCGCAATCCATGGATAGTTGTCGCAATTGATTCGACGATCCTGATAGGTCATCCGAAAATTGCCGATGATGGTCGTCCGTTGCGGATCCGATGCGCGAACGAGCGGCCGCCCATGGATGACACCTTTCGTTTGATAAAAGTTGACGGCGCTTCGTACGTTGGAAGGAATGACGACATCCTCATGGCCGGGTTTATGAACGCTATCGACTTGAATCGTGAGCGATACCGGAATGTCCAATCCTTCCAATTCACGGGCCAACGTAATAGCTTGCGAAGCACCCCAACTATGGCCATAAATGATGATGCTGGCTTGTTCTTTCTCGCTGGGCGCAAGGACGCCATCCCCGTTGGTATCCAGCAACTGCAACACTCGGCGAAGGGCGCGCTTCCCGTCGTGGTTCGCAAAAACTTCAGCGTGAACGATAGAGGGATAAGTCTGACGAAGATATTCAGCGAACTGCACTTCAGGATGGTTCATGTCATCGCTCCTCACGAACCCTCCAACAAACCCGATAATGATGTCGTTCCGCACAGCGATGTTCCCTCTCCCGCGTTCTCCAAGGCATATTAGGCGGAGAGCTGCTTTCCCGCTTTCCTCGAGCATGGATTCACCGCAGACAGCCGGCTGTGTCGAAGTATGGGAACTGACGGGGGTCCCCTCGATCTGCGCGGTCGACTGTCCCCGCACGATGCATGGCCAAATCCATGCTCCAGCGAGGAACAGCCACAGCGGTAAGAAAATCCTAGATCGATGCATACGGCTTCCTCCCCTAAATTGATTTCTGCCGTGCGAAGGCTTTTCCCAAGGCGTCTGCCTGGCAGGTGATCGCAAGCTGGTTTCCAAATCGGTCCCATCGAAAGCCGCTTCTTAGCAATGACATAGAAATTACCACTGTTGCCGGAGCTGCCCCTATTGAGGCATTGACCCTCAGCCGGCAGGCGATTTGCCGCCAGACTGCTCACACCCTCGACGTGTTGGGCACTTAGGGCGATCCCGGACTGGCCAACAAACTGCAATATCTCTGGCGTGCATCAGGATAAGGTGCTTATGTTCAAGATCACGCAAAACACGACTAAGGGCTTTACTCTCGCGGAAATTCTACTGATGGCGGCTATGAACGAAATAGAAGCCAAGCGAAGGACTTCTTCTACGGGGAACAATTCCGAAAGGACTGCCTAGAAGCCGCGTGGGCGACGATCGTTATAGAGACACAAAGAGTGGAGCGCAAGACCGGTCCATCGAAAACAGATTTCACGCATGAGCTCCTCCTATCGTTCGGCATCAGGCTATCGGCTCTCAACCGCAAGCCTGGCACACTCATCATCTTCCAACATCGTAAGCACATGCCCAAGTTCTTCCATGCCGGTTGCAAGCTCATCACCCCACTCGTCAGCGAGAAACACCGCTAGCGATGGTTGCAAGCCTTGCGCCCTAGCCGTGAAGTTCTGAATGTCTAGGCTATCTTGCGCACAATCGATCACGAGGGCATCAAAGATTTGTCTGCGCATCATTGCGAGGGCGTCGACGCCGCTGCTCGCGGTCACCACATCGTGTCCTCGCTGCCTGATGATGTTGAGGTATTTGCCATGGACAGATTCGGGATTGAAATAGAGAATTTTCGTACGAACGCCTCCTCAAGATTTTCGAGCAGAATCGCTTTCGGGCCGTCGGAGGGGCGAGCGATGCGTGTGGCCTCTTGGCGGATGGGGAAGGGCCCCGACCAACGCGCGTCGCAATTTTCGCCCTTGTCACCGCCTCCGGCGGGCCGGCATAAACTCATGCACAGTCGCAAATGGCTTATTGCCGATCAGCGTTTCCGCTTACCTGCGATTCGGCTTTAAGCCGATCGTCACGATCGAGCGCATCTCCTCTGTCGCGGAGTCCGTAAAGCACGTAGGCGCGCTTCCGAATGCTCTCCGGAAGTTGCTCGACAGATGCAACCAGTTCCACGTCTTGTCGGTGTTGCTTTTTCACTCAGGCGTTTCTCCTTCCCCATAAGCGATTAGTGCTTACCTTTGCTTGTAAACTTGTCCAAGATAAATTCTTGCGCCAAACTGCCGCCGACATGCAGAGCCATGCCAATCCCAAAACTCCTGAATACATGCCCGGGACCGCGATTCGAATCTGGGTAGTAGGCGTTCGCAATGGAAGCTGAAATCAGGCTGCCACCCCACGTCGAATAATTCGGCTGGGACGCTCCATTGTCTCCCTTACAGATAAATGCAGCTAACATTGCGTGGCGAGCCCGGGACTTCTTTGTACCCGTGCCCTGGTAGAAATAACGAGGGTCCTGATGCAGGAGCGATGGCAGAATAGCGTTGCCGATGAGGCCCTCGGTGGAGGCGTCGGCGAAGCCAACCCCTACCCGCTCACCATATCCTTTTGCACCTTGGCGATAATCGGGGGTGCCATTGGCCTGCTGAACGCCTGCCCACACAGCTGTACGGGCGAAGAAAGCTGGATGGGTGAGGTCTTTGTAGGCTAGCTCGAACTTCATCTTCGTGCTAAGAGGTTCGGGGTGAGGTTCGTAAACCACATAGGGATTGGGAATAAAGCGGAGAATGCGTTGCTGTTCTTCAGCCTTGAACTGTTGCGCAGAAACTTCCTTTTCGGAATAACTCACAGTAACTGCCCGCTGCACCGCCAAAATGCGGAGTTTGACGTCGGCTAGAGTTTTCTCCTGCCCCGGTTCGACTGCAATGGACGAACCCCACTCTGCAAATCCTTCAGCAGTGACGGTGATCTGACACGCAGCTCCCACCGTGAGATGGTGGAATGCAAAGGATCCATACTCGTTTGTTACTTCTGTGAGACGCTCGCCGGCCGGCCCCTGAAGGACTACCGTGGCACCGGGAATCGGATCGTCGGTGGTATCGACAACCGTGCCCAGGACGCTTCCTGTTTTTGTATTTGACGCTTCAGTAGACTGCGCGGACGCAGGTACAACAAGGAGCAATCCACCAGCCAGGAAGATCAGCAGCAACATGTGTGTTACTTTCAGGAACGCTCCCAGTCGCCGGTCAGGCGTCGTAGGTGTATGGTTGTGCATGGGCGACATTTCTAGCCTCTGGACAGGGTGAAATTAATTGTGATCCGGGAGTCGACTTCAACCGGTTCTCCATTCAACAGGTACGGCCGGTAGCGCCATTGCTTCACCGCATCGATTGCGGCTTGCGCCAGCAGCGGCAAACCGCTTTCGACTCGCACATCCTGCACGCTCCCATCCTTGCCGATCACGGCCAGCAGCACTACCGCGCCTTCAATCCGCGCCCGCCCAGCCTCGGGTGGGTACGTCGGCGCAACGTCGCGGATCAGGTTTGCCTCGACTACTCGAGCAGCAACACGGATTCTTTTGACGGGGGCGGGCTCGGGCGTTTTCGCGAGAACGGGCATGCTGCGTGTGCTACTCAGCACTTCGCTAAACACTCCACTGGGAGCTCCCCCAACCACTCCACCGGGAACTCCTCCGACCACTCCCCCCGTTGTGTTGGCAGGAGCCGGTGGCACTTCTTGCGTAGACCTTGGGGAAGGACTGCTAATGCTTGCCGGGTTGTACGTGGGCGCGGGCGCTTCAAGCCTCGTGGCGTTGGAAGCGGCGGCTGCCAAAGGCGGCGCATATAACATCGTTAGCATTTCTTTTTTGGGCAGCGGATCCGTGAGAAACAACGGAATGACAACCATCGCTAGCAGGAGGAGCACCTGAAAGGTCAGCGCTCCAACTGCCGCCCAGGGATTTCGCGGCCTTGACTTCCCCGATGCAATTAGACTTTCGCGAAATAGGTCGCCAGCATCTACTCCTTGCAGGCTGGAGGAAGCAGAAGGCCGTTCTTTCTCCTCCTCCGGCAATGCTGGGCGGCACCGCGAATCAGTTCGCAACCCCGGTCTCCCGAGAGACGGGTATGCAATGCGATGAACTAAATCGGAAGGGCAGTCAAAAGTTGCCATAACGCTTTTGATAAAAGCATTTTGGGGACCAAGTGGAACTTCTTCTAGGCGAGGGAGATGGACGATTCAAATCGGCTTGCGTGTGCCCGCATGAGGGCAGATGCCTTCAAAAGGTCATAACCAGATGCAGATCTGGGCACGGACTCATCCGCAGATTCGTTGTGTTATTTCGAAGTCGAAACATCAGAGGTCGACAGCCGTGGACCAGATCCGATGCATCGTTGGTTCTCGGCTTTAAGGACATGCCTGGAATTTTGTTTTAAAAGGAAACATCGAGACCTGCGACGTAAGCGAGAACACCGCTCGTGGCCACATGCTCAACTGGTGCAAGTGCGGGTTGGGTGCAGCATGAAAATCGTGCATCCGGTGGCCGTTAGCTTCAATGTGCTAGTTTCGTGGCGAAGGGCATACCGACCGCAAGCAGCACAACCAGATACAGTGCTCCCATAATCGCTCCTAACCTCCAGAAGTCTTTGGTGGGAATGTAGCCGCTGCTATACCAGATTGGCGCAGGTCCACTGGCGTAGGGAGTAAGGACGCCCATTAAACCCAGGGAATAGACCAGAACAAGGGTGATGGCCCTGGCAGGAACGCCCGGCACCGACAGGACGGCTAGCAGAAAGACGGGCAGCAGCGCTGTCGCCTGCGCCGTGATGCTGGCAAACAGATAGTGGATGACGAAGAAGACTGTGACGGCCGCGATCAACATGGGAACCAACGGAATTCGCGTCATGTAGGTGGCGGCCCGGGAGCCGAACCAGGCGAGGAAGCCGACATTGCCGAGCCCTTCAGCCATCGCAACCAATGTGGCAAACCAGACCAGGACGCTCCAAGCCTGCTTATTAGCAAGGATGTCATTCCAGGTAACCACCTTGGCGAGCAGCATCACCGAGATTACTGCCAGAGCGACGGTGACCGGGCTTATCCATCGGCCGCCGCCGATCCAGCCAACCAGCGCTGCCACGGCCAGCAAACCCATGGTCAGTTCAGGCCGCTTGATCCGTCCCATGCTGATAAGTTCGCCTCCCGCCCAGCGTGCAACCTCGTCGCCACGCTTGATCTCGGGCGGATAAAGGAAATAGGCAAGCAAGGGTGTCGCCGCAAACAACAGGATCCCGACCGGCAGAAAGCCCAGTGCCCATAAGCCCCACGAGATATCCACGTGCGCGACCTTGCGCGCAATCTCCACTGCCAGCAGGTTAGGCGCGAGCGCGGTCAAAAACATGGAACTGGTGACACAGGTGGTGGCAAAGCCGGTCCAAATCAGGTATCCGCCGATTTTCCGCGGGCCATTGTCGGGAAACGAACCATAAAGCGGTGGGATGTTCTTTACTATGGGATACACCGTGCCACCGCTGCGCGCGGTATTGGACGGCATCACCGGAGCAAGAACGAGATCGGAGAGCGCGATGGCGTAACCGAGACCAAGAGTGCGGCGACCCAGTGCCTTGACCAGCAGCAACGCGATGCGCCGGCCCAGACCGGTGGCTTCATATCCCAGCGCGAACATATTGGCGGCAAAAATGAGCCATACCGCATCATTGGAGAATCCCGAGAGAGCCCATTTGTTGGCGTCGGCCGGTGTTTTCCCCACCAACCCTAACGCGGCGGCAACGGTTACGCCGATAAAACCGACGGCCGCGCCAGGCAGCGGCTCCGTGATGAGGGCGGCAATGACAGCAGCGAATAGTGCGAAATAATGCCACGCCGTCGCGTTCAGGCCGGAAGGCGCCGGTATCAGAACAAGTATGAGTCCCAGGGCTAGCGGTCCAATCCATTTTCGAAGCTCTTTGGAGGTGGTGGGCGAACCGCTAACTGGCGCGATCGGTTTCGGTGTTGCAACAGTTGGCGACGACATGGGTTTACCCTTTAAAACTCTCTGGCTATTGTAGCTGCTAGTACCTCGCTTTGAGGCGAGGCTGCTGTTGCGCCTCCAGCCTGCGTGATCTGGTAATCGCGATATTCAATGCTTAGAACCGCTGTCCCGAAAACGCGCACCTTCGTCTCGCTCTTGTTGGATTCCGGCAGCCAGAAGTCACCGATTTTCTGGTAGCGACGTTTGAAGTCAGTTTTGACGGTCCACCAGGAAGGGTTGACAGCCGGCTCGCCCTCGACTCGAGTGATCGCGAAGTCTTTTGCATTCACCCAAATATGGCCTCGAAACAGAAACTTGTTTTTGCTCCGCGGTTGCGCATCGAGCACATAGAATTCGTCCGCACCGGTCTTCTCGTAATCAGACAGTTGAAATGTATAGTTCTCGGACGTGATGGCGGACCGCTGCTGATTCTCATCCCGCATCGACTCCTGTTCCGCCTCCAGGAGTTTCTTGAACACACGTTCCCGCACCGTCCCAGAGCCGCTCTCTGACACGATCGTGAACGTTTTCTTGTTCGGCGCCTGGTAGTCTGTGCGAACGACCATATCTGCCTTCTTATGTGACAGACAGTGGCACTCCAGGTGATAGCTGCGAACACTGGAATAGCTTTCGAGTGCTTTGGCACGCACTTCGTTCATATGTACGACACGTCCCATCACTTCATCGGCGCTCAGAGGCGCTGCTACGTTTGTCTGCTGTGCAACTGCCGGGAAGCCGATAATCAACAAAACGATCGTGCGCACAAACCAGCGCCCATCAGATTTCCTCGCGCGGTAAATCGAAGTCATTGTAAGAGTCTCCTAGTGAGATCTGAGAATCCAAACCTGCTCGGGTTTGTCGGTGCGGATTCTTGATCATCGTTGTCGAACCGAGGTGGCGCACTCCGCAACCGAGCTAGCATCAACTTTTCCTTAACGCTTTTTGGTCCTTGCACTGAGGGGTCGAAGAGATAAATCGTGCTCGCCAAAACCGGTCCGACGCGGATTTCGCTGTGGGGCATCCCAGAGTTTCCCAAAACATCGAAAAATCTCTGCGTCTCAAAAAAACGGCGCGAAGGCTCAAGCACGATCAGATCTCCGTCCCGCGGTGCATAATGTGTGTCGTAAAGCGGCACAATCCGAACGTCCGAGCGCCCGCAGGCCTGCAAGTAATAGGCCATGCTCATCGGTCTGGCAGTTGCTACCGTCGCCGCAGCGGGCGCGAACGGACATACTTTCTGCGCTACCTCACGCGTGTCAAACTCGGACACTTCATCCATTGCAAAGTAGCGTGTGATGTTCTGTTTCGCTCCGCCAATGGAGTTCAGGTAGAACGAATAGTAGGGCGTCCAAGACTGTAATTCAAGGAGCGGCCATCCAAGCAAAATGACCGCGGCAGGACCCACAAGGGCCTGGAACAGGACTTTTCCTTTCGCGGCCTTCAGTGTTTGTTGAACGGCATACCCGCCTGCCAGGTAGAGGAAGGGCAGGAGGGGAAGTGCGTATCGGATCCACTTGGCTCCACTGATAGACAGGCCGGCCAATTGGACCACTCCGAACGATAGAAAGAAGCATGACGCGAGTGTCCGGCGATCCCGCAAAAGAAGTGCTGAGCCAACAATGACGGCCATGAGGATCGGAATCGGCGTCTTCACCAGCATCAGCCAGAGATAGTAGAACCACGGCACTCCCGCAAGCAGACGCGAGGGGAAGTTCATATACAGCCTGCCGTCGAAATCGTAGCCGGTGTGCCTGACTCCGTCATGATGGAGCCAATGCAGGATGGCAGTGAAGTTGGCCGGAAAGAGAATGACCGGGTTCACTACAACGAAGGCAAGGAACATCACGAGAAAAAATCGTCCGTAGCTGAATTGAGTCGGCTTGCGACTCAGCCCCATTCTTCCGGCAAGAAACCAGGCGAGTGCATTCAAGCCAAGAAGGTGAAGAATGTACTGCGAGGCAAGGCCCAAGCCAAAGCTGATTGCGCTCAGGTCGTACCATCGCCGCACACTCCTGTCCGCGTCTGCCTGTTGGGCACGACAGTAGAAATAACAAGCCAGTAGGGTGAAGAACGTGAGCGGCGTTTCCTCCTTCGTAAGCCGATTCAACGCCACTGGCAAGGGCGCAACTGCCCAGAAAAAACTCGCCGCAAAAGACCCGGCAACTCCCATCATTCGACGGCAAAACAAGAAAAGGATTGCCGTCGTCATTGCACCGAACAGTACGTTGGGCAGACGAAGCCAGCCTTCAGGGTTTAGCGAGGACCAGCCATGCGTCGCGGCCACTCGGCCCCATCGTTCGCCCGTTGTCAGGCTGACCCAAGCCAGCACCTTCGGCAGCATCGGGTGCTCGCTATTGACCCCGGCAAAGTGTCCGCGTCGGTACTCCTGAACGGCCGTCCACTTCGCCACCTCGTCCTCGGACAGGCTGTTAAAGTCGACTCGGTAGAGGCGAACTGAGAATGCCAGCACCGTCAGCAGGAGTACAATCGCGGCCTCCCGATACCGGCCAACGCAACGATATTGAACCTCACTCAGCACAGATGCTCCGGTTTGCGGCGCGAACGCGAATCCAGGATTGCTTCCTCGATCGACCTCGCCGCGTGCTTATGAACCTACCTCCGACGTACGGGAAACCCTCAGGTTGGTCTGCAGATCACGTACCTCAGACACAGCGTAAGGTCTCCGCCCGGATGGATTGAAGTACTGCCACACTTCCAACTCTCCGAGAAGTCCGAGCGCGACCAGTTGGAGCCCCACCAGGATCAGCACGGCCGCAAAGACCAGCAGCAACCCGTGTTGCTGCACGACATCGATTCCGGTGAGGACCTTCCAAATTAGCAGCCAGAGTGCAACCGCCGATCCCAACCCCATGTTGATGACGCCCAGCCGGCCGAAGAAGTGGAGCGGGCGTGACATGTAGCGCAGCAGAAATCGGATCGTCATAAGATCGAAAAATACCCGGAACGTACGAGAAATGTTGTAGTGTGATTCGCCGTGCTTGCGATGGTTGTTTTGAATGGGGATTTCGCAGATCGAGGCTCCATAGGCAGAAGCGATTGCCGGGATGAAACGGTGCATTTCGCCATAGAGCGGTAGTTGCCGCAGCAGGTCGCCCCGGTACGCCTTGAAGGTTGTCCCAAAGTCGTGGATGTCGACGCCGCTGAGCTTGGCCATCAGCCAATTGGCACAGCGGGAAGGAATCTTCCGCAGCAACAAATTGTCGATGCGGTGGCTGCGCCACCCACTCACGATGTCGTATCCCTCTTCGATCTTCGCCAGAAAGACTGGGATCTCTGCTGGATCATGTTGCAGATCGCCATCCATGGCGATCACATATTCGCCAGTGCTGTGCGCGAACCCAGCAGCGAGCGCTGCGGTCTGGCCGAAGTTTCGGCGCAGCCGAACGGCGACTACATGAGGGTCGATTTCGGCCAGTTCTTTCAGCAACTTGTAAGTGAGATCTCTGCTGCCATCATCGACAAAGACGAACTGGTAAGTGCGGCCAAGCTCCTCCATGACACCTTGCAGACGGCCGTATAGTTCGATGACATTAGCTTCCTCGTTATGAAAAGGAACAACGATGGAAATCGTGGGAGCTGTCTTGATATCAGGCATGATGTACCGCCCTTCTGAAAGCGCGATCGTTCGCATCGAACCATTCGCAGCCCTGCTCGTTCAGCAACAATTCGGACTTGTGGCCCAGTTCGTTGAGTAGCGCGCACAGCCAGTTTGCAAACTCCCAATTTTGGTCGCAGACACGCAACACACTTTGTCCATCGCGCTGGATCGCGGGGACGCCGTTGATTACTTTTGTGGCGTACATATCAACTCCTTCGTTCCTACTTGACCCTCTCATGCCGCGGTAGTTCTCTCTGCCGGAATTGCCGCTCGAAGCAGTTCAGCCATCGATGCATCGCAGCCGTATTAAGGCATTTCGCTCGCCAAAGACGTGGCACGGCAAATCACTGAATTGCGGGAGTGTGGACGAGCAGCGGGCGGGAAATTGCTGCCCACATTGCGGCAGTGCCCTCGAACGGTCACGACAGCGGGCGGGCGGAATGCTTGGACCACATCAACGACAAAGGGCTTAGCGAGATGACCGAAGTGGTTGGTAGCTTGCAGTACATTAAGGTTGAATTCAGTTCCGGATTAAGGGATTCGGACTTGGCGCCGTCGGCCCTGGTAACCCCTGAGACGAACGGCTACAGAGCCGTCAGAACAACCATCTTCTCGTTGAGTCAGTCTGCCACAACAGGATCGCCTTGACTGACATGTTGGAAAAAATCGGACATCGCGACGCCTTGTACTTATTTGCTTGCCATTTGGAGTGGCACACCAGACAGAACCTGGCCGCATACCAGGAGCTACTTGCGGCGCTCGACGATCAAGACGGCGACATTCGCCGCCTGGCGGAAGTTCTCCTGCACCGAAGCTCGCCACGGCCGGCATCGAACTGCGACCGGTATCACATCCTGGTAAAGTAGGCCGCTCCGACTGAGGCACGAGCGGCGCGCCGTTTGCAATTCGTGGACAGGTGCACAATGGCGACACCATCGCGGGAGGCGAATCGGGCGGGGGGTACTTTGCCACCAAGCGCCCAGACATTCGTTAGCACAGGACTCTCAAGCTTGTTCATCCAGAGGAGGCTCTACTCCGAGGTCCCTTGCCCGCATGCGGACAATGACCGTATTGCGGCAATTCGAACGAACCAGGCTCTCCCGCGAGGCAATTACATCAATCACATAGCAGCAGAAGCATTGGCAAGAAGCGTGCGCTCCAAACCGGTATAGGAGAGTAAGCACAGAGCATTTCGAGGGTGAAGCCTACGTTTCGCGCAGAAATCCAGTGGTTAGCGAGTGGTCCGACTTTGAAGTTGAAAGGCGAACTCGCCGCTGATTGGGCAGAGCAGGCCATGTGCCTAGTCACAAAGGACGTAGTGCCTAAGGGCTTGATCGTCGACCTCACCGAGGTGAGCTATATAGACTCAGTGGGCGAACAGTTGCTGAAGTGGTTGGCCAGTGTCGGCGCACTGTTTGTCGCCGGCAGTGTCTATGCAATTGCCGCATGCGATCGGCTGTGTTTGTCGCCTATGCAGAGGATAGCCGAGCGGCGCAAGCGGCGACATGGGAATAACGAGGAGAGGTCCTCCATTACGCACTCCCATCCAGTTGGTAGCATTTAAGGGTGGAACAGAAAGAAGAGAATCATGTCTTGGTTTCACTCCAGCGCTGGGGCAGGCCGTGCCCGCGATTATGCATCGTCAGCCGAAATCGTCGCCTGCTTCCAGGATCAAAGAAATGTTCTGCGTAGGCTTGCGTTCTTGATCACTGGCGACCAAGCAACGGCGGACCAGGCAGTTGTCCACGCTTGTGAGATCACGCTTCAAGGAAACAGCCCTTTCCGCGACTGGCTTCTCGAGTGGGCCAAGGCTGCAACCATTGCCAGTGCAATATCACACGGAACGGAGGCGATTCGCGTCTGTGAAGCCACGTACACGGATCGACGATGCGCGCATGTCGAGCACTTATCGCCTGGCGATGCTGAAGAACACGCGGCTAGTCTCGACCTCATTCTTGGGACCGACGCCAACACACTGATCGCGGAATTGGATCCGCTGTGCCGGGCAATCCTGGTACTCAGAGTTGCAATCCGATCGTCGATTCAAGATTGCGCTTTGCGCTTAAACGTGCCCCGCGCGGTGGTGCTCGCCGCCAATTGTCAAGCCATGACATGGCTTCACGACGGCCAGGTGAAGTCAATGGAGGAGGATCACTTCGTTTAGCCTGCACAATTCCTAGACCTGGCGGAGTGAATACAAAGACACGCTACTGCACGACATTGTCGGGTGATCGAACCGGGCTAGACTGAGACGCAAATCCGTGGTGTTCTCCGGGCTCTTCGGTCGCCGGCTTGCGGAAGGTCAGCGCGTAGAACCGGCCGTTCCAAATGGACTCCAGACGGATGTCCTGCATGTCGGCTGGGACAAGGCCGATGGGCGCCGTGACCGCTTCCTTGCGGTGCTTGAAATATCGGCTGGTAATCGGTATTTGCTCGTAGGCGCTCTTCACATGTTCCTCGGTTTCGTCGGCGATGAGCATGAGACTTCCTGGTTTCGCGACGCGGATCATTTCCCGTATGGCTTTCGCCCGGTCGTTGAAAAAGTTGATGCCGCCGGTATGAAACACAACGTCGAAACTCGAATCGGCGAAGGGCAGGCTTTCGGCATTGCCTAGGAATAGATCGGCATCCATTTGCCAGCGGCGCAGATTTGCCTGGCAGTTGACCAGCATCTCCCGAGACAGATCGAGGCCGAACCGCCTGATGTCGCGGGGCAGATACTTGAAGTTGAGGCCGGTGCCCACCGAAGTTTCCAGCACGGAATCACCCGGCTTGATTTCCAGTAAGCCGAGGTAGCTCATCACGTATGCGTTTCGATCCATGCCGCTCAGCGCCGACCACACGCGTTGGGTGTCGTCGTAGAAGCCGCCGATGGTTTCGTAGAGGTGGTTATATTTGCGGTTGGAACCGGTGAGTTCTTCCGGCTTGAGGAAGATGGGGATTCCGTCGTGAATCGCAAACCGCTCGCCGTCTTCGCTGACCAACATTTCCCGGTTCTGCTCGCTTACGCAGTGCAAAGAATCCCCAGTATGAGGGCTTCGCAAGCGGGCTACCATCTCGGGCCGATCTGCCCATGTCTGGTGTTTGCCGGGGTGGAGAAGCGCCCAAAAGCTCAGGGCGAGCGCCACGATGAGGCAAATCCAGGCAAAGGCCGCGCCGGTCGGAGGAGTCGTTGGTCGAGCATAGCCGCCCAACGTGCGCAGCATTTCGAAGCATGCCACCAGAATGTAGACCATGCCCAAGAAACCTGCATTCGCCCCGATTCGAGCCACGCGAAACTCGTGGTTCCACATCCAGACGACCCCCGCCGCGAACCAGTAAATCAGGAACGCAGCGGCGCCGGTCCCGAAGGTGGCGGCGATTTGCAGCAGCGGTGTATTGGATTTTTGGCTCAGAGTGTGAGAGTGAAGGTTGGCAGGAACCCACGCCAGAACGAACGTTTCGAGCACCACTGCCGCCAGCGGCAAGGGAAGAGTGAACAGGAACCCACGGAGACGTGGACTCACCAGACGATGGAAGAAAAAGGGCAGAGCGGTGAGGATGGCGACGAGGAACGTCGAGGCGACGTACTTGACTGCGTGCTCCGGGACGGTTAGCAGGAATTCCCGCCAGTTTACGATCAGGGCGGGGAGGAAGGTGAAGAGGGTGAGCCAGAAAAGCCCGCGCCGCGGCTTCTGTGTGCCGACGAACCAGGCGCCAAGGATTGCGCCGGTCCAGGCTCCAAGAAGTGGGAAGAAATGGCCGAGAACAAAGAGGACGACGACAGTCCAGCCCAGGATTTGCGCTGAGCGGATGGCGTGAATTTCTTTTCGTTGAACCTGCCTAGGCTGAATCTCAGTGGACACGCTGGTTCTCCTTAGTTTGCACGCGTGCGGCGTCTGTGCGCGCCGCTTACGGATCTCCGCTGCGGGTTGGAATCGGCTGCTGGCCCGGCGGCAGAAAGCATGGCTAGAGCGGACTCGCTCCACTCCAAAGCGGAGCGAATCTGCGCCACCCCGAAGGTGTGGGTAAGCATCCAGTAGGGGAAATGGGGATTGTTCAAGTGCTTCGCGCGTCCGATAGTTTCCATTTGCTGAAGGGTGGCAAGCAGCCGCCGGAGCTTGTCCTGAAACTCCCGAATGTGCCGGATCGAGACGTCGGGCGCAACCTCCCGGCCAAAGAACAGCTTGAGCAGGAATTCATTGCGAGGCGGATCCTCGCGGTAAGGGATGGCAAGCCAATCCTTGAGGCGAGCATGCCCGGCAGCCGTGATGGAGTACTCTTGGCGCTGGCGCTTGGCCCCGGACGGTGACTTGCGCGAGACGATCAGGCCTTCGGCGGCCAGCCGTTTCAGCGTCGGATAGATTTGTCCGTAGCTTTCGCCCCAGAAGTAGCCGACGCTCCCTTGGATGGTCTTGCGAAGGTCGTAGCCGGACTGATTGGACTCGATGGCGAGCAAGCCGAGAATGACATGGGCGGTCTGGTTGCGCTGCATACTATCTAGAAGATATATCTTCCAGATAGTATAGTCAAGAGATATTTTTTTGCAAACGACTTGCTCCTCATCAGCCTTTAATCGGCACAATCCGGCTGGGGACAACGGGCCTTCGCTCCGGAACGCCGTTCGGCTTCCTTCCGGAATCGGTGTCGATCTTCGCCGAAATACCCAATCACTCGTTTTCCTGTCTTTTTCATTGACTTGCCCCAATGGTCTTAGCGGCCTCAAGGGACGCCCAACGCCACTCTGGGAAAATCACTTCCGCCATTGCTAGAAGCGAGTGCACTGCGGAGAAAGCATCTAGCAGCTATAAGTCGCCTTCGCGATGCCCAAGCGACGAATCTTGTTTTGTAGCGTCGTACGCTTCAATCCCAGACGTTCGGCGGCTCCTCCCTTGCCTGCTATTCGTCCGGAGGATGCTCTTAGAGCATTGATGATTACAGAGGATTCCGCTTGTCGAAAACTAGAGGGCGTTCCAACTGCAGCAACGGTGTCGGATGAAGTGGCAAGCTCGTTTACCGGCACTTCTAGCTGCTCACCGCGTGTGAGGATGACAGCGCGTTCGATAAAGTTCGCCAATTCCCTGATGTTCCCCTTCCACGGACAGTTCGTCAGCATTTCCATGGCACGTTTAGGAATGGAGTTGATCTGTCTCCCCATGCGCGAGGACACCTTCGATACAAAGTACTTCACCAGAAGAGGAATGTCCTCGCGTCTTTCACGCAGGGGCGGGATCTCAATCGGGAATACGTTAAATCGATAGAAAAGGTCCTCGCGGAACTTCTCGTCCCGAATCATGGCGGGAAGATCGCGGTGCGTTGCGGCAATCAGCCGCACGTTCACGTGGACCGTCTTCGAACTTCCCAGGCGCTCGAACTCCTGCTCTTGAATGGCGCGCAATAGTTTCGGCTGAAGTTCCAGGCTAATGTCGCCGATCTCATCCAGAAACAGAGAGCCTCCGTCGGCCAACTCGAATCGCCCCTTCCTTTGCATCAGAGCGCCCGTGAAGGCCCCTTTTTCATGTCCGAATAGTTCACTCTCCAGCAGCCCCGACGGAATGGCGGCGCAGTTCATTCGTACTAACGTGCGCTCGCTTCGAGAGCTGAGGTTGTGAATCGCGCGCGCAATCAACTCCTTGCCCGTTCCCGTCTCTCCATGGAGCAGGACCGTGGAATCCGTTGGCGCTACGATCGCGACTTGTTCCAGAACTTCCTGCAGGGCTTTGCTCCTGCCGACAATGCCTTCGAAGCAGCACTCAGAGCTGATCTCTGATTCGAGATAAAGCTGCTGGTCCCCGAGCCCGCTCACAGCGACAAGACCTGTTGCTGCGAAGTCTCCGAGGTTTGTGAACTCCATAGTCGCGCACCCCATAGTCTCCTCCGAATCTCTACACTTGCAGTGCTTTCCGAACTTTCATAAGAACAAAGTGACTAGCAGAGAGGCATCCTCTCTTCGTTCCAGTTGTCCTTGCTGCCCTGGGAAATCGGTTCCAGACGCGGCGCGGAATGGCACGGTTCCAGGCTGGGATAGTTTGGGAAGATAGCGCGTAACAATTTTTCGGAATCTTCCAGACGCATAAAGCCGCTTTGTGTGGGAATGAACATCATATTTCCTCTCAATCCGCAAAAGCTGGATAGCAGCTAAGCTGATCTCTTCGTCCGTGGGCAAAACTCGATGACTTTTCCGGGTTGCGGCTGAGCCACTGTCCTTAACGGTTTCCGAAAGTTCTTCGGCATGTAAAACTCAATGACTTTTGGCATGACAATCTCCTCAATCCTGGTGAATCTCGGTGCGCGCGTCTGCGCTGGATCGTTCGCTCGCCTCTGTCGCTCGCCATCGGTGCGGCTGCAACATTCATTGCAGCCATGATTAGGATTTCCTGTAGCGTGAAACCGCGAGTCGTGATCTTCCACATAAGCGCCTCCCGACCTTTGCACCTGTTGTCGTGATGACGTAGCCATTGTCAGCCGACTCCCGTTTGCGGGCAGCCCCAGATCGGGGCAAATCGGAAACTCTTGGGGAGCGAATGTCGCCCTCTTCTGAGGCAAGAAATTTGGTATGTGGAGAGTCTCTTAAGGAGAGTTAGAGGTTGTTCTTACGGGGCGGAGCTTCGATGCGCTTCCACCCGAAAAGGCGAGCATCGATGGAGAACAAACCCGGTCCTAACATTGCGAGAGCGGCAGCGGCAGTTCCTAACAGCAGCCAGACCCATTTGTCCCCGGCTATCGTAAGCATCTTCCAGATTTCGATCAATGCTATGGAAGTTCCCACGATTGGGGTCCATAAACCAGCGATTAGCAGTATTCCCGCTCCGATTAAGAGTACAGCGGGAACTGTCACATTCAGGGGGAGGAGATCGTTCCACAGCCTCGAACTCGCGCGCACAATCAATACGGAGCCAACAACCGCGCGCATGAGAAGCAACCCTGCGCCAGGCCAACCGCCAGCGAATGTGGAATATAACCGTCGCAAAACGCACCCTTCTAGACGTTACTAGTTTCCGTTGTGGCGGAGGCGAAACGACACCCCAAATAGAGTCGGGATCGTCACTCTTTAGGGTTTTGGGTTCAGGGTGTGGAAGCCGGCCGGGTAGACACTACAGCTCGATGATTCCTCTCTTCAGGCCAATCATTGCGGCGTGCGTTCGATCGTTGGCACCTAGTTTAGAGAGAATGTTCTTGACTCGACTCTTCACGGTTTCCTCCGTGATTGAAAGCTGATCCGCAATCTGCTTGTTCGCATTCCCAGCCGCGATCAGTCTCAAGACAAGGATCTCTGCTGGCGTCAGGGCGTCATCCGTCGCATGCTCGGCGATCTGGTACGAGACCTCTGGGGAAAGAGTCTTCTTTCCCGTGTGGACGGCGCGGATTGTCTCCAGCAATTCCTTATGCAACGTATTCTTGAGCAGGTAAGCCTGAGCACCAGCCTTGAGCGCACGCAGAATTTGTGTATCGCCTGCGTATGTCGTCAGCACAATGATCTTTGCGTCGGGAAATTCGTTGCGAATCGCGATGAGCGCATCGATGCCGTTCATCTCCGGCATCTGCAAGTCCATCAACGTCACGTCCGGGTGGTGCGTTCGGAATTGCTGAATGGCATCGCGTCCGTTGGATGCCTCGCCTACCAAAACCATATCGGCCTGAATGCCAACCAGACCGGCGATCCCCTGGCGCACGACTGGATGGTCGTCAACCACAAGAATTCGAATTTGCGAGATGCTGGCGCTCATGAGCTCCTACTTCATGCCTTCGCCTTGCGTGAAAACCACGAACTTCTCTGCGCTGTCGCGTAGGCGGTGCTGGCAGGAACGCGCAGTTCCACTTCCGTGCCGGCATCGACTTCGCTCCACACCACTAGCTTACCTCCGATAAGAGCGGCGCGTTCCCGCATCCCGGGCAAGCCGTAGTGTCCTTTACTGCTTTGGCTGGAGAGAATCGCTGGATCAATGCCTTTTCCATCGTCACGCACCCGTAGTCTGAATTGCTCATTGTCATAACGGATTTCAACCTCGATCTGCCGTGCTTGAGAGTGGCGAAACGCGTTCCGCAGCGCTTCCGCAGCAATTTTATAGATCTCATCTCTGAGGATGGGGTGCAGATTTTGCGCCTCGCCCTCAACAGCGACACGGAATGCAGGTCGGTGGTCAGTTGAGTCAGTCGTGAGTTCTTCTCCGAGCGTGCTTATGGCCAGCGCGAGATCGTTCGTTTGGATCGTTGAATCCCGCAAGCCCTGCACCTCATCCCGGGCTTCGGTGATGAAGTCCGCGGTCTGGTCGATCGCATTGTCCAGCTTCTCTTTCGCCTCAGCCGGGCGATCCGGCAGTAACTGGGAAACGGTTTGGAACCGGAGCAGCACACCGTGGGCGCTCTGAAGCAGAGTGTCGTGAAGCTCCCGAGCAATCCGTGTGCGCTCGCCCACACGCGCCTCCAGCGTCATGTCAAACTGATGTTGCAATTGCCGGACACGCCACTGGTACGCCGCCCACAGCAGCACCAGCAAGAAGACCGCACAGAGAGCGCGAAACCAATTCGTCTGGTAGTACGCCGGAGAGATGGAAAAATCCAGCTTGGCGGCGCTTTCGCTCCAGACGCCGTCGCAATTGGATGCGGTCACGCGGAAGGAATACTTTCCGGGAGGCAAATCCGTGTAGAACGCCTGCCGGCGCGTGCCGGCCTCGTGCCAATCACGATCGTAGGGATCGAGCCGGTAGCGGAACCTTACTTTCTGTGGAATAGTGAAGGTCGGCGAAGTGTAGTCAATCTGTAAGTCACGAAGATGTGGTGGGAGGTTGATGTTGTCCGTGGCCGTGAGGTCCTTTCGATTAGCGGTAACCGATTCGATGTACGTCGCCGCTGGCAGAGGCGCTGGCGAGAGCTGGGACGGGTCGATCACCTGCACAACAATTCCGCTGGCAAACCATATACGTCCATCGGAAGAGTTTGCGGCCAGGTTGAAAGAACCATTGTTTGGCTGAGCTCCATCGAATGTGTCATAGAGGCGGTTCTGAACAATTGCGTCCGGGTTGGCCCACCATTTCTGCAGTTCGGAATCCGATAATTCGACGACGCCGCAGCGAGTATAGAGCCACCAGCGTTTCTCTTTGTCCTCGATAAAAGTGATGATGGAGTCGCAGGGCAGGCCGTTTTTCGTCGTCATGCGCTGCACCTTACCTGCGCGCCATCCGACCAGGCCATGCTCGGAGCCAGCCAGAACGGAGCCATCGGGCGCAGGGATAATTTGGAACGTGATCGGATAGCCTCCTGGGTCTAGCGGAAACTTCGTTTCCACAACGCCGTTGCGGGAACGCGCCATGTCTCCCTTTATGGTCGACATCCAAATTCCGCCATGCTGATCAGCAGCGATGTGAGCTGGCGGAAAATCTGGCTCGGGAAACACTTCCCGGACCCGAAAATCGCGAATACGAAGAAGCTTTCGCGGATGGCTTTTGCACGCCGCCCAAATATTGCCGTCGGTGTCCTCCGTCAATCCAACTACCATCCCAAGCGATTGGTGATTCTCTCCGGGAAGCCGGCGGAAGTGGCCATCCTTGAACAAATACAGTGCGTCGTCCACCCCCACCCACATGTTCCCGGCGTGGTCTTCCAGCATGGAGGTTACTTGCTGACCTGGAAGACCCTTACCCGCGCGAATCGATGAGACGCTACCATTAATAATGTGATCGAGCGACCCGGCGTTCGCTACCCAGATCGTCCCATCTCTGCTGGCCAGGATGCCCGCCGCTAAATCCTTCGGCAATCCTTCCGTTGGGGAGAACGTGGCGACACGTGGATCGCGAAAGCTGTCAATTCCGCTTGTAGTTCCGGCCCAGACAATTCCTTCACGGTCCTCGAAAAGGGCCCAAACGGAATCGCCGGATAAGCCATTCGTATGGTCGTAATGGTCCACCACTTTTCCGTGGACACGAAAAAGTCCCTTTCCTGTGGTGCCGACCCAAAGATTGCCGTCACGGTCGAACATCAGTGTTCCGATATCGAGGCTACTGCCATCGAACGTGGGAGTCACGAACGGTTTTGCCTTTCCGTCCTTGAATTGTTCAAGTCCGTGACCTCCCGATAAGCCCAGCCATAGCGATCCATCGGGACCCCGCGCCAAGGCCTGAATCCCTTCGCTGCGGTACGTTTCTGAGCTCCCGCGATGCCAATGTACGAGCGCCGACTGCCCTCCCAGCCAAAAGCCGCCCTCCCCGTCGGCTAGCAACGAGTCGATGCCGGAAATTGGTATTCCATCAGCCTTCCCGAAACATTGGAATGCGCGGTCGGTAACATGGCAAAGGGGCGCGTCCGGGGTGCGACCTCGCACCATCCACAAAGAGCCGTCCGGATCCCCGCTGACGGTCTGAAACATTGTCCCTTCCAAACGGAAGTGCGCAGTGACAACCCCCTCTTTCAGATGAACAAGTTCGGGGTCCCCGACTACCCAGAGCCCGCCGGCGTGGTCGGCGAGCACATTACTCGCGATTTTGAACGGAATGCCAGCAGGTAAATGCCAGGGCACAAATCGAACGCCATCGAATCTGTAGAGATCGTCGGGAAGAGACACTAACCACAGGAAGCCGTCCGAGGTTTGCTTAATCTCGTGCATCCCCGTTGGCAGAGACCCATCTTGTATTCGCCAAGCAGTGTGAATGTACTGGGTGACACGTTTATTGGGATCGAGGGCGTGAACCGGGCCTGCCAGCAACAGTATGCAGGCGAGACAAGAGCCCAACGTCGCCACAATCGTACGGCGCGGGCATTTGAAGCGAAGCAGAAGTGGTTGGCGAGAAGCCATTTCTCCCCTAGTCGCGAACGACGCTAAACAACCTGGCCCGCAAACGGCAGCAAAAAGCCCCACAGGGACACGAAAGAGGAAATCCTGCAGTGTGCCGGCGCCTTCCGTATCCGACCTAATTTAGCATTCTCAGGGGCGTGCATGTCGGTGATTCTGTCAACGAGTTTGCAGCGGAACGGTCTTCGCTTAGGATCGAACCAACACAACGATGGATCGCGGGGCCGCTTGATAAATCGACTGCTGCAGCGGCAAACCGCATTTTGAGAAATCGTCGGGACTCGCCAGGCCAGTGTCTACAACTCTTATCCAATCTTGAGGTGAACCCTCCTGGATCTGGAACCGCAGCTCTTCCCAATAGGCATTGATCATCACGTAGATATCGTCATCGCCTTGTGAGGCGCCATGCAGACAGAAAGCCAGGCTGCGTGAATCTGGCGACAGATCGGCCGCGGGGCCAATGCCGTACCAGGAAATGTCCTCACGCCAGAATCTGCTACGACACAGGGACGGATGAGACTTCCGAAACGCAATCATGCCTTTGAAGAAGCGGAATATGTCCTGATTCGCTTTGAGCTGACTCCAATCCAGCCAGTTGATTTCGTTGTCCTGGTTATAAGGGTTATTGTTTCCGAGCTGCGTATTCAGGAACTCGTCACCCGCCCGGAACATCGGGATGCCGTTCGAGAGCATAAGGAGGCAGAAGAAGTTCTTTGCCTGTTTCCGCCGCAGTGCCAGAGCCTCCGCTGGTGTGCCCTGGTCTCCTTCGTGTCCGCAGTTCCAACTGTAATTCGCGTCCATGCCGTCTTGATTGTCATGACCGTTTTTCCAGTTGTGTTTCTGATTGTAAGAAACCAGGTCGTAGAGCGTGAAGCCGTCGTGGCAATCGATATAGTTGACGGTTTGGAAGGCATGATAGGCATGCTCCCGGCTGTCCGGAAACAAGTCATCGCTGCCATAGATTCGACGCATAAGGTCCGGGACCATTCCCGCGTCGCCCCTCACAAAACGGCGGACATCGTCGCGATAGCGCGCGTTCCACTGCAGCCAGGTCGTGCCCGGAAATCCGCGACCCAGCTGGTAACAACCCACGTCCCAGGGTTCTGCGATCAAAGCCAATCGACCCAACTCCGGGTCTGCGGCGATTTCACTGAAAATTGGAGCATCTCCCCAGTTGAGCGATCCGTCGGCGTTACGGCTAAACACCGATGCCAGGTCGAAGCGAAAACCATCGATGTGCATTTCGTTCTTCCAGTACCGCAGGCTGTCCATAACCATTTTGCGCACGTGAGGCTGACTGAAATTCAAGGTATTGCCGGTGCCGGAGTGGTTGGCGTACGGGTTGGTCGGGTCGGAGGACTGCATGTAATAGCCTGCGGGGTCGAAACCCTTGAAGCTATAGGTGGGGCCGAGGTGGTCGCCCTCGCACGTGTGGTTGTAAACAACGTCGAGCACGAGGGCGATTCCAGCTTTGTGAAAAGCCTTGACCATATTCTTGAACTCAAGATGTTGCCCATCATCATCAACACTCGATGCACACTGCGCATGAGGTGCGAAGAAGTTCAGAGGCATGTATCCCCAATAGTCACCCTCGTGAGGATCGCGCTGAAATATGGGCATGAGTTCGACGACGGTGATCCCTAGCTCTTTCAGATACGGGATCTTCTCCATCAAGCCGGCATAGGTGCCGGCTCGCGAAGGAGGCACACCGGAATTGGGATTCTTGGTGAACCCCTTGACGTGAAGTTCGTAGACGATCGCGTCCGATTCAGGTCGGGGCGGGAGATCGTCAGCCCAATCGAAAGCGGCCCGTTGTCTGGGCAAGACTCCAAGCGGCGCCTTTTCATGATTGGGCCCCCGCTCCATAGCCAGCTTGCGGTCAAATCCCGGCGGGAAGAAAACTCCTTTCGCATAGGGATCGAGAAGGACCTTCTCGTGATCGAAGCCGCGGAGACCAGCAACCGCCTGCCCTGAAACCGAGTAACCGTAATAGCGGGCATCGCACATTTGATCTAGCGGGATCCTGCAGTGCCAGATCCGCCCTGACTTATTGCGGATAGGATCAAACTGAAATGTCAAAACTGGCTTTGCCAAATCGGTGGGGGAATAGAGAAACAGTTTCACACTCTCGGCATGTTCAGCACACACCGCAAAATTGAAGGCCTGGTCTTCCTCGATCCAGGTAACCCCCAGGGGCAATGGAAGCCCCTCTGTGTGTGCCCACGTGCGACGTTTTTGCGGTGACTCTGCTGAGACGGGCGCTGCGTCAGATGCGCAGTCGCTGACCGCAATGGATTGGGGAAGTGTGTTTCTCACTTATTAAGAGCCTAATGACAGGCCGCATCGTCCTGCAGAGTACCGCCCGCGAACATCTGCGCCAGAAATTGGCCGCAATGGATGATCTTCTGGGCCCCGGAATCGTTGTTGAGCTGGTTCTCAGACATGCTTAGGTCTGCCGCGCTCAGCGAACTGCGAGCTTTGGCATATCCGTCAGCCCAGGTCTGCACATTGTTAAATTCGTTCTTGAGCAACTCGAGCCCGCGATAGTCGGAGTCCGTCGATGCCGCCGCTGAAGCTAATGCGACGCTGTCGGCAGCTCGCCCCTGGAACGCCATGGTCGTGTTTCCTGCCGTGGTATTTCCTACTGGATACCCATTCAGTACGATCGCCTGCAGAGTTCCACCCCACTCTCTGATCGACGCCATCGCCTCGATCGCCGCTTTCATGAAGGGGCGCGAGAAACCTGACGTGTGAGCTTCGCTGCTCGAGGATGAACCGTCCGGACCACGCAGTGTCAGAATAATTCTGTTCTTCTCAAAACTCAGCGACCCGTTTGTGATTTGCGCAAGCGCCTGCGCATCCACGAACACACGCCCCTGGTATCGAACGACACTTGCCTGTCCTTGGTAACCCTGTACGGACAACGCCTCTCTCTCACGCTGCGATTGCGCCATCGCCGTGGCCACCATCAACAGCCCTGCCCCGAACATCACCGGCTTATGCCTGATCATGTGGAACATCCACTAGCCTCCGATAAAAGTCGCTCTCGAACTGGAGCGTGCCTCATTGCTGAGGCAATTCTGCCACGCCACTTCCCGGCACGGCGTATTGTGCCTCGGTGAGGGGAGGAAGGGCAGCTTCAACTTGCATATCCATCATCAAATCGATGCGACGCTCCAACTGAAAGAACGCCGTCACTGTAAGGGCCGGAAGCACCTTGTTGAACTTCTTGTAATACTTCTTTTTCAACTCAGCCAGACGAGATTCGCAGTCAAACATTTCGTCTGCCATCGCTTTTGCGTCGGCGTCGGTCAGGTTCCGGAACTTCTGGGCGTACTGCTTTACGACGGCAGCGCGACGATTGTCCAGCCTGGATCGTTCGTACTCGTATTGCTGATAGATCGGCCAGAATGCCGCGCCATCTTTGTCACTGAAATTCATTCCTGTAGTGATCAGGGCAGTCCTGTTTGCCCGCATATTGGCCCTCGCCATTGCGATGGTGGAGTCAATAGTGGGCTCCTGATCTTGAGCACGGCCGAGAGGGCAAAATGCGACCATCGCGAACGTAAGCATGAGTAATGCAGAATTCTTCACCATTGACTGAACTCCTAAGCCGCTTGTTTTCGTGTCATTCGCCGGCGCAGCGGCGTAGTGCACTCGGCAAGTTTGTGCGAACAGCTCCTCGAAAGAACAGCGGAGCAGTTGCACCAGATGATGTAGGCACGCCACTTGCCGAACTCATCTCAGAATCAAATCATTTCTTATGTTGTGGTTCTGCAATAAGCCTGGTACCCGACGACAAAACCGTGCCCAGTAACGGTCACGCGGACCTCATCTGGTCACCGAACGAACTTCAGATCGGCTCTGCGGGAGGCTCATGGCGGGATCACGTTATTGAACCTGTCGAGTATGCTTCCGGTCAAAGGAGCGAGAGCAGGGCAAGCGTGCCTTGGAATGTGTGGGAATGATAGGTAGCGGCTTTTTAAGTTAAATTAAGACGCTACCAAATACGCGAGCTTGTAGGTGATGCAGGACAAGAACTGACAGACGACGGATTACCGAGTTTCTATTTGATGTTATGCCAGTGTGGGCGGACAGTGCGATGACGGTTGACGGACCGGGGGAGGCACAACATGTTCGCTACTTTGTTAACGTTTGCTCCACCACTCGAAAGCTAAGGATCTTTTCGGGATGGGTGGAGTAGGTCAGTATCCCGTGCATCCCTTCTAGCACCAAAACGTCCTTTTCAGGAGTCCACACTTCGATCAGTTCTCCGCCGTCCGTCTTGTACTTGACCGCGTAGCGCGGCTTGATGAAGGGTAAGTCTAGAAGATGAACGGACAAAACAGTTCCAGGTCCAACGATGGATACTGTGCTGGGCTGTCGGATGAAGGACGATTCCGAAGTTGATTTACCCCAGGCCGGAATCAGACACGCGGTCAAAGACACTATCTGAAGGAGTTTTCTCAGCATTGCCGTTTCTCTACTAAAGGTTTCAACCGCCCGTCCATACCCAATCCGGAATTTCCCTTTTGATTTCTGCTCGGCGCCTCGGCCTTCTTCATAACGATCATGCACATGGCTCCAACCCCTGCCCAGAAGACGGTGCGCGCACGTCGGCACAATGCCAGTGTCAATCCAGCAGTGCCCGTTACGCCAAAGATCTTGGCAATAAGCATATTTCCAGCTTCATAGGTCCCGAAGTTGCCCGGGTTGAGCGCGCCCACGAGGTTGATCACCTTGTTCAGCGCTTCCACGATGAAAGCGCCGCTCATGGCTACTTTTGCTCCCATAAACCGCAGAATGATGTAGACCTCCAGGACTGCCAGCATGTGCCATAGGAGATTGAAGATCAATGTTGCCCAGAACGCGGCCGGCGCTTCATCACGAAAACTCAGGAGGTTGTCTTCCGCCGAGTCAATGATCGGCTGTTTGCCGCTGACCCACGAGTGAAGCCGAGGCAATCGGCCAATCGCCCGAGTTGCCCGGCCCACCAACTGCCAACGATTTCTAACAGACACAGCTGCCAAGATCGCCGCTGATATGAGCACTCCAACGAGCAGCACTGCGTAGACTCGCCACGTGCCAGAAAGCGGGGCAAGCAGTAAGGTGGCTGAGATTCCTGAAACAGTGACCAGTACGGCGGTGAAGATATGCAGAGCTCCGTCAATCGCACCGGCCGATAATGCATTCGGTAGGGGCACTGCGCGACCCAACAGCGATATGCGCGTTCCCTCGCCAACCACCTTTCCCGCGACACCAAATTGTCCCACCCCGTCCGAGATCAATTGCGCGACGAAGCTACGGGACCAGGAAAGGCCGCTGATATCGCAGGTAAACGCCTGTCTCCAGGCGCATGTCTTGGCCAATTGTGAGAGCCCTCCCAAGAGGATAACGAGAGCGAATCCCCAGCCGACCGCCTGCAGTTGTTTCCAAACGGCCCCCGGGCCGCTTCGAAAGACCAAGTAGCCTAGTAGACCAAGGCCCAGCAGAGCCGCGAGAAATCGCCGAAAGAACTGAATCAGAGACCGTAGTCTGGGCGAGGTACTGCCATTGCGCACCTGTTTGAGGATCCTTCTCCATCTTCCGGCCTTCTTCGGTTTGCGCATCTGCTGGCTCCCCATCAGCGCACATTCAATAACTGAGTTGCCAACTCCCATATCGGCTCTCCCCCAATCGATTTACAACCTTTACATGGAGGAAAAGCATATGGAATGCCAATCGGGATGTTCACTTAAATGCGCTAATTTCAGTTGTTTCCCAGGAACCAGCCTGTATTCGGCATGAACTGCCTACGGCAGTGCCTCAATACGGGCATTGCTGGAAGCGCGCGAAGAGGTTCCCGGCCAGCGGCGAGCGATCGCGCGATCAATGACAAGATCTTCAGAACTGACCAGGTCCTATCCTTCGTCAAGCTCGTTTCATGGCGCAATCAGGCCACGGCGGCCGCGCACCGGCATAGCTTCCAACACTCTCCCGCGATAGCCCAGTCCTCCGCTGCCCGGATCACGAGGACCTTCACGCGGGAATCGGAGCTCGATATATCTGCATCGAGCAAAGCATCCTTATTATTGCGGTTCAGGTCGATTGCGACCCCGAGAAAATCCAGGCCTTTGCACGTAGCAGCGCGCACTTCGGGGGAGTTCTCGCCGATTCCAGCTGTGAATATCAGAACATCCAGACCTTCCAAAACAGCTGTCATTCCTCCAATGGCGGTTCGCAAACGATGAACGTAAAGATCGAAAGCCAACTTCGCCCTTTCATTTCCTCGGTGCATTCCAGCCAAAATGTCGCGCATATCGGCTGACAGGCCGGAAATACCGAGCAGGCCCGATTTTCTATTCAACATGTCGTCGATCTGATCGGCATCAAGTCCGTACTGTCTCATGAGGAAGATCAGGATTCCCGGGTCAACCGAACCTGAGCGCGTGCCCATCATGAGTCCGTCTAAGGGCGTGAATCCCATCGTTGTATCCACGCTGCCACCCGCTCGAATGCCTGTGACTGAGCCCCCGTTGCCCAGATGACAACTTACAATTTTGAGTGACCTCAGGTCCTTCCCGATCAGCCGAGCCGCGCGGATCGAACAGTACTGATGGTTGATCCCATGGAATCCGTATCGGCGGATTCCATGTTCGAACCACTCATACGGGCCGGGATACGTCTGCGCCACTCGTGGCATCTGGCGATGAAAGCCGGTGTCGAAAACGGCGATCTGGGGCACGTCTCCCAGAAGATCCGCAATAGTCTTCATCCCCTGGAGCTCCGATTGGATGTGCAGCGGAGCGAACTGGGACAGTCCGGCAAGAGTCGAGTACACGTCGTTATTGATCAGAATGGGATCGTGAAAACATGGACCACCGTGGACCACACGGTGACCCACGGCGTTGATCTCTGCTGGGGATGCAATGCTGCGGGTATTACCGCTCCATAACGTGGCCAGCAGATCTTTCAGCGCAAATTCACACGGCAGACTCTTTAGCTTCTCCTTCCTGGTTATTCCTTTCGAATTCCTGACTGTAATCGCTGCCGTATCACCACGCCACTCGATGCGGCCCTCCCACAGCGGCAAAGGAGGACTCTCCGGAAGAGCATCGCCAATTTCGTGCAAGCATGCCTTCTGGCTGCTCGAACCAGAGTTGAGAACGAGGATCTTCATCTGTCTATCGACATGCTTCCAGAACAAGCAGTGCAGATAGCTTGCCAATCGGCCCCTCCGTAACTCGTGATTGTGCATAGATCCCACACACCTGATCGGCGCCAGCATGCCATGCCTTGGGCAGTGCCTCAATCTGGGCAGGGCGCCGAAGAGCAAAGATACAAATATTGTCGCGCTACAGGGGCATACCGCTCGGTTTCGATTGGCACATTGCATGCAAACAGTAGAAAGTTATGTGCGCACGCAAAGTCCGTCGGTGAAGCAGGGGTGCGCTGCACTTGATCCCAGCTCTCCCCAGGCAGTTACGGATCAAGTCACCCGCACCTCAGCCGACGGTTCTTTAGGACGGCACGAGCGGCATTTAATTCAGCATGTCACTCATCGCAGCAGCCCTGAAACCACGGTCGATATTGGTCGCAACAGATTTCTCTGAGGCTTCTGAAAAGGCGCTGCGCTATTCTCTGGCACTCGCCAGGTTCTATGAGTCGAAGTTTTGCTTGGCGCACGTGGTGTCCTCACTGGGTCTGACCATGGCAGGTCCTGGTGCAATCGCTGCCTGTGAAGAGACAGTATCGCGCGAGGCTGCGGATTTGAAGAACTCGCTGATTCAAGCCGGGGCCTTTACTGGCATTCCGCACAAATTCGTCGTTCGGCAAGGTGAATTGTGGCCGGAACTGCGAGAGATCATCCGACAAGAGAGCGCAGATCTCATTGTCGTCGGTACGCACGGACGACACAGCATAGCCAAGCTGTTTTTCGGCTCCATTGCCGAGCGGATTTTCCGCCAGGCAGATCGTCCAGTCTTGACCCTTGGGCCACACACCGATAGCCGCCCCTGGTTTGAAGCGTCCTCCACGCGCCGCACGTTCCTGTTTGCGACAGACTTCGGGCACGCGTCTCTGCACGCCTTGCCGCAAGCCATCGCGGCTGCCAATCAGTTTGGAGCCGAGCTCGCCTTTCTCAGTATCGTTCCAGCCGCACCATTCAGCACCGACGAAGCCCAGACGGACTGGCAAGCGGATGCGCGCATGAGAACCCTGCAGCGGCTGGCAGAACTCGCCGACGATGCCCGGCTCGACACAAGACCTGAGTTGTATGCTGAATTCAAATCAGGGCAGCCGGTAAGTGAGCAGATCCTCGAAACTGCTGACAAACTGCGAGCGGACCTCATTATTATGGGACTCCATGATTCGGCCTACGCCGGAGTGATCTCGCATCTGGATCTTGCCACTACCTATGACGTGATTTGCCAGGCTTCCAGTCCCGTACTTACAGTGAGCTGTTTTTCAGGGTATGACGTTGGACCGCGTCCGACCGAGGTAACAGCTTCGTCTTGGTCGGAAGCCGACCTCATTCGCATTCACGGCTTCGGAGCGAAGTGGTAGACGAGATCGCGATTCGCCGTCGACCAGATGTGTAACAGCCGCGAACAGAAGTCCAATGGATACTCCAGACATCAGCATGCCGACCATACTTTCGAGCGGGCCTAGCAGTCGCCACTTTGATGGAAGGATCACATCTCCGTATCCAACGGTCGCATAGCTGCTCGCCGAGAAGTAAAACGCAGATTCCCAGGACGGAAGGCAAAGCCAGCGATAGCAACTCGCCCACAACAGAATAACGATTCCGTGCAGAACGATGACCGCAACCGTAGTTTCCATAACGAGTGCGGCGCAGCGAAACACCCGCACCTTGTGGATCTCGCGTGGAATGCTTCTTATCCAAATAATGAGCGCAGCGGCGCCGCCACACTGCAGCAATAGCGTAATCAATACGAGAAGAACGGCGGCACCAGCTTGTTGAAGCAATGTCATTTTTGAGGTCGCTCTTCCTAGTTAGGGGGTTCCCCAGCACATTTGTTTCACTCAATCCCAAAGGACCCATTGCGGTTGAACGCGGCGCCGCAAGCAATCGTGATGGGCTCCTCTATCGAAATCAATTCCGATGGCTAATGGGAGTAATGAAACTCTGCAGCCGTTAGTTCAGCTGCTGTCGCCGGCTCGGCTGCTGCGGGAGTCTCCCACTTGATCAGCTTCAGATCTAGCACGAAGATGGAATAGATCACCGGGACAAGCAGCAGCGTCACAAACGTCGCGATCGTAAGACCACCGATCTGGGCGTAGCAGAGCGGCTCCCAGAGCGGTCCCCCGTGAATAGCCAAGGGTATGAGCCCAAGCACAGTTGCACCGACCGTGATCATTACAGGTCTGAGTCGCACGATGCCGGCATCGAGCAGGGCTTCTCGTAAAGGCTCCCCTCTCTCGTGCGCTTCTTCGATGAAGTCGAAGAGCACGATGACGTGACTGACAATTACGCCCACAAGGCTGGCGACTCCCAGGAATCCCATAAATCCGAAGGGTTGTCCCATAACCACCAGACCGGCGAGAGCTCCTGTCATTCCGTATGGGATTGCTGCGAAAACCAAAAGCGGCTTGACGGCGCTTCGGAACTGCACAACCAATGCAATGTAGATCAGCAGCACGGAGATCGCCATGACCACGCTAAGTTCCTTGAAACCCTTCTGCTGTTCGTCATATTCGCCTCCGATCTCGAGGAAATAGCCGGGAGGCAGATTCTTCTGGAACTCCTTGATTTTCGGCAGCAACGGCGTGAGGACCTGTGATGGCAACACGCCTGGAATCGGGAACGCGGATACCGTAACTGTCCGGAATTGATTGCGGCGCTTGATTTTCGATACCGCCATTTCCGTTGTGACGTTGGACACCTGCCTGAGCGGTACGCGCTGATTGCTCGTCAGAGAGTAGACGTAGGCATTTTGAATGTCAGAGAGTCCAGCGCGTTCCTCCATCCGCAAACGAACGGCGATGGGGATTTGTTTGTCAGCTTCCCGGTAGGTTGACACAGGTAACCCACTCTCCGCCGCGGCGGATGAGAGGGCTATGTCCAGATTCGTGATCCCGGAAAGGTTGGCGCGGTCGGGGTCAACCTTGAGCCGGACATTCATCGCAGGCTCTCCCCAGTCGTCTCGCACCCGAGTCGCATTTGGTTGGGCCCGGAAGACTGCCTGGAGTTCGCCAGAGAGGCGGTGCAGAACGTCGATTTCCGGACCTGAAATTCGAATGGAAACGGGGATGCCAACGGGCTTGCCGGTTTCGAGCTGCCGCACATCGACCCGGGCTCCCGGGACGTCGCGGCTCAGCGCCGTCTGCAGCGGCCCAACCAGTTCGTTGGTTAAGTGCTTGTCGGCAACCTCGACGAGGATTTGCGCATAATTCAGCTGTTGTCGCTCCGGGTCGACGGAGAACCAGAATCTGGGACCTCCGCCGCCGACAAAGGTGGTCACTGATTTCAGAACGTCTTTCTGATGATGTTCGTTTCCAAAGCGTTCGGACTCTTGCCGAATGACAGTTTCCGCTCGTTGTGCGACCGCGTCCGTTGCGCCCAGCGGAGCATCAGGCGGAAGCCAGACATCCACATACGAAAGGTATGACAGGTCCTTGGGGAAGAACTGCGGCTTCAGCATTTGGAAAAACACCCCGCCCAAAACCAGCACAATGAGCGAGCCGGCAAACGTACCCCAACGATGTCTCAGCGCGAAGTTACCTACCCGGTAGTAGAGTGCCGGGAAGCCGTGCTTTCGTCGCTCTGACATCGGCTGCTCCAGCTGCTTGGGCGGCTTGATCATGTAATACGCGATTAGCGGCATAAACGTAAAAGAAACAATGACTGAAGCTATCAGCGTGCACGTCATCACGACCGGCAGGCTGTAAAGGAAGAAGCCTGTATCGCCGCTCAGCATCAGGAACGGGAGATACGCGACGATGTTCGTGATGGTGGCAAACACAATCGCTTTCGCCAGCTTCGTTGGCCCAATCCAGGATGCGAGATCGCGCGGAGAACCCGAACCCAACTCGCGTTTGATCGCGTCCCCTGCCACAACAGGCATATCGACCAACAATCCGAGGGCGATGATCAAAGTCGCAATCGAAACCTGTTGAATGTCAATCCCAAGAACATGAACGATCCCGAAGGTCATCGCCAGCGTCAGCGGGATGGAAGCTGCCATCAGCATTGCCGCACGCCAGTCCCAGAATCCGATCAGGGCGACGATTACGACGAGGACAATGGCCTCATAGAGACTGCCCATCAACAGACTGACAAGCTCCTTCACTTGCCGCGGCTGGTCCGACGTGCGAGCCACAATAAGGTCTGCTGGAAGTTGCGGGCGCACGTTGGTTAGTGCCTTGTCGACCGCCGTGCCAAACTTGAAAATCTGCTCCCCCGATCGCATTTGCACGGCCAGGGTGATTGCACGATTCCGATGCCACGATCCGTTCGCATCGCGAGCGACCATGTAGTTCGAGTACCGCATGGGCGTCTGATATGCCCGCGATATGTCGACAAGATCGCGCAGGTAAAGTGGCGCCCCACTAGCCGACGATGCCAGGAGCACGTTGCCAATATCTCCTGTGCTTTTGAACTCGGCGGTTGCGTCAACCAGGACATTCCGTGATTGGGTCTGGACGATTCCACCGGGAGCCGTCACATTCCTGGTGTTAAGGACGTCCTTGATCTTCGTCGGCTGCAATTTCAACGCTGCCAGCCGGGCGTCCGAGTACTCCAGATAGATCTCTTCGGGTAGAACTCCCACGCGCTGGACCTTCGCTACCTCTGGTACACGTTGCAGCGTGCGCTGGATCAGATCGGTGAAGTCATCCAGTTGCCGATACGAGTAGCGGTTATTAGCTACTTCCGCGATGTGTTCCTTAGTGGCCTGAGGGTCGCGAATGATAATCGGACCCCACGCGTCGGGATGAAAATCGTACTCCTGGAGTTTCTTCTCAATGAACTGCTGTCCATACGCGCGGATTTCGTCGTCCGACTTCGCCGTGGCAAAGTCGATTCCGGAGCAGCTTCCTACGGACAACGAACGAACATCGTGCGCGACCCCGTCCCGTTCTGCCTGCGCACCGAGCATCACAAATGGCCGCTCAATCACAGCGGGGGACACGGATGCCGGGTAACAGTAGAGAACGGTGACGCGCCCACTCGTAACTCCTTGGCGCACCTTCTCAATCGCATCCCGCACGCCGCGCGCACGCAACGCGATCTCTAGGTCCGGGACCGTCGGACTGGCGACCGTCAGCATCAGCGCTGCCGTGTCTCCGAAGTCGCTGATCCAGGTGATCGGCCCCGCACCGTCAGGAAGGTCAGTGATCTGGTTCAGTCGTTGTCCAATGTCCTGAAACTCCTGCTGGGTGTTCTTGATGTTGTCCAAAAGCCTGACTTGCACAACAGAAATGTTGTCCTGGGTGGTGGATTCCACACGGTCCACCTTGCTGTTGCCTGTGGCGGCCTGCTCGATCTTCCGCGTGACCAACTGCTCGACCTTGTCCGCCGAGATACCGGGCCAGGGGGTGATTGCCAGCGCGATGCGCACGGGTATGTCGGGGTCCTTCCGCTTGGGCATGTTCATGTACCCGAACACACCCCAGGCCAGAGTTGCGAACAAGGCGACCCAGGCAATCTGCCGGTTATTGACAAAGAATCGTGCGATGTTGCGAGTGCTATTGGGGTTCTCGGCGTTCATTGAAGGACCTCGACGGGCTGCCCATCCTTAAGAAGATTGGCGCCAGTGGTGATGATGCGATCGCCTGGGGTTAGCCCATTGAGTACGGTTATGTCGGTTCCAGTGACAGAGCCGATTTCTACGCTGTGGAGGCGAGCGACTTCTCCGGTATTCGAGCTGGAGACAATGAATACGCCATATTTTCCGTCTTTCGCTTGTACGACTGCGGAAAGTGGCACCAGCAGTGCCGATGTTCGACTTGCGCCGTCGGCATTCGCGAATTGCAAGGAGCCGATCATGCCCACCTTCAGCAAGTGATCGTGATTCGGGATAGCGACTTCGACCTCGAAATTACGCGTAATCGTATCCGCCGCAGATGACATGCGGCTGATTCGCGCATGAAATGTGCGGGTGGGGAACGCGTCGATGGCAACATCAACGAGCTGGCCTACCTTTACGGAACGGACAACCGTATCGGGCACTCCCACCACGATCTTTACGGTGTCGGTTTTGGCGAGCGCGAATGCGGGAACGCCAGGCCCGACGAACGCGCCGAGCTCGACGGCTTTCTTCACGATGTCGCCGTCGAAAGGGGCAATCATGGAGGTGTCACGCAGAGCGATTTCCGCCTCGCTCGTCAGGGCTCGCGCGGACTTCAATTGCTGCTCGCTGGCATCGTATTGCGCGTGAGCGGAATCGAAGTCGGGCTTCGTAAGGCTCTGGCTGTCGTACAAGTGCGTAGCCCGATCGAAGTCGAGCTTGGCCTTCTGTGCGACGGCTTCCGCGGCGGCTGCCTGCGAGGACGCCTGGTGTACCTTGTCCTCGTATTCAGACGATCGGATGCGGACGAGCACGGCTCCCCGGCTGACTCGATCCCCTTCCGCAACATCGCGCATCCTGCCGTCCTGGCCCCGCATTTGTTTAAGCGAAATGATGTACCCAGGAATTCTGAATGACAGGGAAACTTCCGAATCAGGCGTCACTACCGCCGAGAAACGCAAGCCGTCGGCGCTGAAGCCCGCTTGCTTCTCAATAGCTTGAGCCTGGACGCCCTGTGGAGGTTGACTGAGTGGCTTATTCGAGGCACAGCCGGCCATGACCAGCGCTAATGCAAGTGTTGCGATTGTGGTTCTCACGTTTATTCCTCTCCCATCGCGCGGCGCAAATCTGCAAGGGAACTCCAATAAGAAGAAAGCGCCTGCTGATACTGAAAAGCGGTTTCCGAACTTCGACCCTGAGCCTGTAAGAGATCTCTAACCAGTGCCGCTTGTTCTTGGTACTTGTTGCTGGTGACGCGGAATTCTTCGGCGGCGGCCTCATGACCGGTACGGGTAGCCTTCAGCAATAATGCGGACTCTTTCCACTTGCGATACTTCGCAGCGACTTCAACCCCGATCTGCGATGCTGCCTCTTGTGCACCGTTATGTGCCTGCGCCAGTGTGTTCGATTTTTCGCGTACTCGATTGTGGCGGCGTCCCCAATCGAACGGTTCCCAAGTCAACGCAAAGCCGGCCACACCGACATTCGTGGGAAGGACCTGCACGTTCTGGACGCCCTGGTAGCTAACCGCGAGACCAAGGTCCGGTATGTATTCGGCCTTCGCAATGCGGCGATCGTACTCGGCTTGTTTTTCCTTGAGATGAGCCTGGCGGATCTCAGGCCGATTCTCTGACGCCTGCTGGCGCGCCTCCTCCAGGCTCAGGGTTGTCGTGTCCTCCTCAGGAATGGAATCAACCCGAAAGGGGGTTTCAAGATCCCGTGCCAGGAGTTGATTCAGGTGCTCGTGCTGTGTGGCAAGTCCGTTCTCCGCAACCGACAAGTCATATTGCGCCTTGGCCAAACGCGCATCAACCTCCAAGGCATCTCCCTTGAGCACGGTTTTCTCTGCGATGTAACGCAGCGTAACCCTTTGCGCCTCTTGCAGCGTCTTCACTGCTTCCCCAGCCGCATCCACAGCGGCTTGAGTCGCTACTAGCTCGACGTATGCACTCCGCACTTCGGCCGCGATCTTCTGCCTCTCGGCGCGAACGTCTTCTTTCGCGATCTCGCGCCCAAGTTCCGTCGCGCGAATCCCCAATGCGATCTTGTACTGCTGTGTCAGCGGCTGATCGATGCTGCCGTTCATGAAGGCTGTCAATCTGGCCGGCGTGTGAACCTTGGCATCTGTTGACGGAATAGGGCCAACTCCCGGATAGGTCCCGAAGGTTCCCTTCGCGAATGTGAAGTCGAACGGCTGCAGCAGTTCGCCACCGAGGACCGAAAATTGAAAATGTGGCAGCCGCTTGCTGCGCATCGTGCTCACCTGGAAGTCATACTTCTGCGCTTCCAACCCTGAGTTCTTTACGAGCCGATTGTTCGAGAGTGCAATGGAGACTGCGTCGTCAAGCGTAAGAAGCGGGACGTCCTGCGTAGCTTGTTGAGCAAGCGACCCGATCGGTGACACAAATACAAGAATCGTAAGAAGCAGTGCAAGATGGTTCGATTTCATCATTCTTCTACCTGAATTCGGCTGGGGCCTGACGGCACTTTGAACTTGAGCGAACCCGTCGTCGCTCATGTTCACCAAGATTGCAGGTGCCGTGCCAAGCTGGAGTTCCTTGCAAGTTCTTGAATCAGAAGTGCGAGCGGCCAAGAATGCTGGAGAATGCCCATATGCGGTCGATGGGTGCTGCCCTCATTTGGGCACCGGGCGCAGTGGTGCCTTCAGCACACGCCTTGAGAATGATGGGTACCTTTTTCGAGTGCAAATCGAGAACGCGTTCGAACTCACAGGTCGAGCCATACGCTAAGGACAGCAGACTTAGAACGGATTTTGGATGGAAGATGTTGGGCAAGTCGGGCCAAGGGCTGCCCGATATCATGCTTGAGCGCTTTTTAGGTGTGCCTGCTCATCATCGGCGAAGAAGTTGCCCCTCTGCGCCCGAATTGCCCTTTATCGGCGTGTTCGACTTACGCTTGCCAATAAACGTGAGCTGAAGCCGTTCGCAAATGTCCCGGGAATATGAAGTCTCGGCAACGAACTGGGCTCCGAGCCTCTTGACAAACAAAAGCACCTCTTCCCCGATGGCGTCGATAAACATCACGTCCGTAAGATCGACAACTAATTCCAGTTTGCTATCGCAGCACGTGATGAGCGCCCGGACTTCCTCAGCGCCCTTGCCGGTGAATCGGCCTTCGAGCCGGCAAATCAAAGCACCGTCTAATTCTTGCGTTTGTACACGTAGCATGATGGCCCCTCTTACATCCGTCAGCAGCCTCAAAATCGCTGGCCATAGTCACCCTTGCACCTGCTTTGCCAGGGGTTCTCAGCGCAACCTATTGAGACTAAACGATCTTTCGAGCGTACGCCGCCCTGAATAACGGGCAGTGCCAGCATGGGGGCAGCCTTTGGCACGGGCTAAGAATCAAGGCGGCTGAAACAGCCGCCTTGAAGAGCTGAAAGATAGGGAGGAAGCCGGACAGTTTGCAGTCAGGCTGAATAATCTGCGCGAGTAATGTTCAGCCTCCGCATCTTGTTCTGCAGAGTGGTTCTCTTAAGCCCGAGGCGTTCGGCCGCTCCCCCGTTGCCGGCGATTCTCCCGGCCGCGCCTTTTAAAGCATCGAGGATCGCCTGCCGCTCTGCATCCTCAAAGGTCGACGCTGCCGCAATAACAGTCCGGCCAGTGGATCTGTTCAGCTCCGAGCGCGGCACATTCAATTCGTCGCCTTGTGTGAGGATCACGCAGCGCTCAATGAAGTTCTCTAGTTCGCGGATGTTTCCCCGCCAATCTGCATTCGCCAGAGCCTCCATCGCGGATTTGGGGACAGACCGGATGCGCTTTTGCATGCGCCGTGAGAGACGCGACACAAAAAAATGGACCAGTAGCGGGACGTCTTCGCGCCTCTCACGAAGCGGCGGAATTTCGATTGGGAACACTCTTAACCTATAAAAAAGATCCTCGCGAAACTGATTGTTGCGGATCATGCTTTCTAAATCCCGATGAGTGGCAGCAATCAGACGAACATCAACATGAATTGTTTTGGTACTTCCGAGACGTTCGAACTCCTGCTCCTGCAGCGCGCGCAGAAGCTTTGGCTGCAAATCCATAGTAATGTCGCCGATCTCGTCGAGAAACAGAGTGCCGTGATCCGCTAGCTCAAACCGGCCTCGCTTCTGGATCAGCGCCCCGGTGAAAGCACCCTTTTCGTGGCCGAAGAGCTCGCTTTCCACCAAACCTGAAGGAATCGCCGCGCAGTTCAGGCGGACAAAGGTGCGCTCACGCCGCGGACTGAGATTGTGGAGTGCTCGGGCCACCAGCTCCTTGCCCGTACCGGTCTCGCCGTGCAGTAACACGGTGGAACTGGTTGGGGCGACGATCGTGACCTGATCCAGCACTTTACGTATAGCTGCACTCTTGCCGACTATATCTTCGAAGTTGAATTCAGATTCAATTTCCGACTCTAGGTAAAGCCTCTGCTCTTCCAGATCGTCGCGCGACGCGCGCAGCCGTCCGTAGGCCAGAGCATTCTCCAGCACCAGTGATGTCTGGGTTCCGATCTGTGACAGCAGGTCGCGGTCCGCCTCGTTAAACCCATCAGCCCTGCGACTGCACATGGTCAACAGACCCAGGGGGCCGTCGGCACCCGTCAGTGGCACCAAAACGGCCGAAAGCAGGGATTCAGCTCGAGACGCCTCGCGGAGGGCCGGGGGTATATCTGCTCCACACGGTGAGTAATACTGAGGCGTCCGGAGGTGCGACCATTCGCTCCACAGCTTCGTGGGCTCGACGACAAGAACCTTATCGAGATAGCCCTTTCCAGTCGGGAAATCCAGAAATCTACGTTCCAAACTGCCCGACTGCTTGTTAAAGAGCCACAATGACGTGAGATCGTTGCCCAAGTGCTTGCGCATCGACCCGGCTACAGCCTGAAACAAGTCATCCGCTTCCAGCTTATTGACAATATGATTGTTGACTTCCAGCAACAAGGTCAGCCGATCTCGTTGCTTTACGACCTCTCGGTGGTAACGCTCCACGGTATCTCTTGCCACCGCGCACTCGAGCGCGACCGCAACGTGGGAGGCCAGCGCACTGAGCATCTCGACGTCTTCCGGGGCAAATTGCTGGCCCTGCAACTTTGGCGTTGACAGAATTCCGTAGCGTTTTTGCGCGGTCGATACTGGGAACAAGTAGGTGCTTCGTCCCGCAACCTCGGCTGCAAAAGGAGCCAGGTCAGGGTGTTCCAGCATTTCCAGCGAGAGGTCCCGGACAAATACCGGCTTCTGTTCGTCCAGTACCTGTGCCACCGCGGCACTGAGCAACAATTTGGCTCCACGCCTTATTGCGGGAGCGTCCGGATCTCGATCAAATTCGAAGCTCGATAAGCTCTCGCTGTCATCGCTCAGCACATAGAGTTCAGCCCCGTGTAATCGGGAAGTGCTGGACAGAACACCTCGCAGGCTTTGCAGGACGGCCTTTACTGTGGGCTGATCGGCCAGGGCGCTGGAGGCACCCAGCAGCATTCGATATCGATCTTCGGTGATCGTCATGTCCCGTGAGCTCCCCGCAATTCTCGTCTTCGTACCCGATTGAAATCTAGTGGCCCCGACGATCTCGCTAACCGCACTTCCGTCAAGGTGCGGCCCCAGATATACAAAATCCGACGTATAGCGGCTTTCGAGAACGCTGAAACGCGCGCCGCTTGCTGCGCCCTGATTTTGCGTTTTCAAGTATCTGCTAACCAAGTTCCCGCTGCAATCGAGATCCGGATCGTTCCGATCTCGGCGGCCTGGTTCCGCTTGAAATTCCTATCGTTCACTCCCCAGCGACCGTGGAACCGTAGAAAGCAATTTGTTGATGGCTAGCTCCATAGTCCGATTCATCTGGGACACGACCCCGGGTACATTTCTTTCAGGCACCGGTCGAGTTTCGGAAACCGCATCGCTCCAGACTGTTGCACCGGTCGCGACTCGGGTGATTTGCGCAGACATTGCGACTTCCACCTTGACCCCGGATTCGTAATCCACCTCTTCCAGCTTTTCCAACTTGCCGCTGAAAACGTAGTCGTTGTTCGGACGGCCGTCGTACATAGAGACCATGGTGAACTGACCGCCCGCGCGCAGATGTTCGACGACTGCGCTGGTCACAAGCGTACGGGGGTCCACCGCCCAACGGTGGTATTCGTAGAAGCCGACCTCCTCCGGCGTTGTCCGGTAGACGATCGGCCCTTGCCGCAGATAGCCCGGCGATTGGAATTCTCGCACCGCGATTGAGGTTCGGTCAGCCTGGGCAGCCGGCGGATCCGGCGGAGCCGGCAGATTGAGCGTGTAGTAGGACGGATATCTTAGCTTCCCACCACAACCGGCCAGGGCGGTTACGATCGCCAGTATCAATGCGAGCGCGCTTAGAAGTTTTTTCATATCGTTTCTCCTCACCGACCACCTATTTCGGAACCTGGCGGTCCCCGGGTTGCGTAGTGCGTATCAAGCTCCAGGGACGCTGCTTTAAAGAATTCGTGAACTGATTGAGGTTGTCCGTCGCATCGCGCAGATTCTCCACCGTGTCGTCGATCTTGTAACCGTTAGCCCTGACAATGATCTGCATGGACTGCAGCAAGCCTTTGGCCTCTTCCAGCGTTGTCTGTAATTCCGCCAGGTCTTTCCGCATGGGAGCGCGCAAATCCGTCACCGTGCCATTCACATTCTGCACGGTGTCATCCGCATGCTCGCTAATCCTGGCCAGCTGGTCTGTAAGACGATCAATCTTTGGGCGCTCGTCCGCCACCAATCGATCAATGTTGTCCAGAATGGCTTGGACCTTTTCTTGATTCGGCGGTCCGGTCATCGTTTCCAGGTTGGCAAGCAAATGGTTCATGTTGCCGCTAATGTCGTTGAGTTCTCCCTGCGCCTGGGTGATCAGCGTATTTGCGCTGTCCGCAACGGTTGCCAGTTTCCCGGCAATCTCATCCAGGCTGGCCGCTTCTTGCGAAGCGACGGTTGAGTCTGGAGGTAGACGCTTGGCATCAATAGTGCCCGTTGTGATCGACAGGGCCGCGCTGTTCATCACGCTGACGAAGCCCAGCTTGGCCACTGATTTCTCATTCAGTGGAGTGTCCTTCTTGACTTCCAGGAGAATCTCGATTCGGGTTGGATCCGCGGCCCAGGGTCGCACGGCTGTAACTTTGCCCACGTTCATGCCTCCGTACAGCACGGAAGCTCCGGGCTCAAGCCCTCCGGCGTATCGCAGGTAAGTGCGATACTGCACGGTGCCGCCACTATACTGCGCATTCAACAGGTAGATCACAGTGAATGCGAGTACAGCGAAACAGCCGAGGACAAAGGCACCGACCTTTGCTTCGGTGGTCATGGTTTTGCCTCCTGACTTTGCACATACCGTTCCAGATAGGAGGCCAACGCCGGCGTATGCATCGGGTTGGCCGGCACTCGGTCGAGGAACCGCCTCACGCGTGGATTCTGGTTTGCGCGTATTTCGTCTTTTGTGCCGACTGCGAGGAGCCTTCCATCGAATAGCATCGCGATCCGGTCGGCGATTCGAAAGGCGCTGTGCATCTCATGGGTGACAACCAGAGCCGTAATCTGAAAAGTCTCCTTCAGGAATACGATGAGTTCGTCCAGTTCCGCCGCCACAATCGGGTCAAGACCGGCCGAAGGCTCGTCCAGTACTAGGATTTCGGGATCCATCGCAAGCGCCCGTGCTACTGCCGCACGCTTCTTCATGCCTCCCGACAGCTCTTGCGGGTGCAGTTTGCCGAAATCCGCCAGGCCCACCACCGCCAACTTCATCCAGACGATCAGGTCGATGATTGAAGGAGCAAGTGCAGTGTGCTCCCGCATGGTGAGTGCGACATTGTCTTCGAGCGATAGAGAATTGAACAAAGCCGCACTTTGAAAGGCCACTCCGATCGATCGTCGAACTCTGTTCAAATCCGCCTGTGAGCAACGCGTGATGTCTATGCCTTTGATCGATACGCTGCCCGACTTGGGATGCTCGAGACCAAGAATTTGCCGCAACAATGTGCTCTTTCCTGAACCGCTTCCTCCAAGCAGAACCGTGATCTGGCCTGGCTCGATGTCAAGGTTCAAACCATCGAGCACACGTCGCCCATCGTATTCCACGACCAGATCGCGCACCGAAATGATGGACATTTAAGTTTTTCCTACGAAGTAGAAGATGGTAGTGAATACCGCATCGGCGACGATGACCAGGAACGTTGATCGCACCACCGCCGAAGTTGTCGAGCGACCCACTGCGTCCGGCCCGCCGCGGACACGAAGTCCTTCCAGGCATCCCACGTGAGCAATAATGGTGGCGAATGCCAGGCTCTTGATCATTGCGGCGACCACATCCCGCAACTCAATCGAGGTCAGCACGTATCGGGAATAGAGCAGGAGATCAAGGTGCGTGCTGAAGAACATAAATAGCCCCCCGGCGAGAATGCCAAAGAAGGCCGCGACGATACTGAGACACGGCACTGCCACCAGTGCCGCCAGATATTTTGGCGCTAACACGAACTCTACCGGTTCGAAGGCCATGACCTTAAGGGCATCGATTTCTTCGGTCACCTTCATGGTGCCGATCTCGGCTGCAAATGAAGATCCCGATCGTCCGCTCACAGCAATCGCAGTCAACAGCGGACCAAGTTCGCGTGTGAAGCCGACCGCGACTAAATCGATAACGTAGTGCAAAGCTCCGAACCGCCGCAGCTCAGAGGCTCCCTGCATCGCCAGGATGAATCCGCTGCACATCGCCATCAGGGCAACCATCGGGAGCGCGTCAACCCCGATCTCTAGCATTTGGTGAACCGCTGCCCGCCACCGATGTCGGTTTCCAACCAGGGGCAGAGCCGCGCGCATCCCGCGCAGGGTGGCCCACAGTTGAATGTTCAGGCTCCCAACATAGTCGAGTTGACTGAGAGTCTCTCTGCCGGCAATTTCGAGAAGATTGGCCATCAGACCGCCTCGCACCACACGTATTTCATCTCTCAACGCCCCCATCGAAGAGGGATAGAATGCCCGTCGCCTCAAACAGGCGATGTAAGCGATCATGCAGTCCCTGCAACCTAAGCTCGGTTTTACAGTTTCGCGCGATTTTCAACGCTTCAATCAGGGTGGCAACGCCAGAACTGTCGATATGGGTGACGCCCGACAAATCAATGCTCACTGTCCTCGGATGTGGCGCGTGCAAGAGGGCGATAAGCTGGTCGCGCACGGCTGGAGACGAATCGATCTCAACGCGGCCCTTTAAAGACACCAGGGCGCCATGTTCGCTGGCAACAATGTTGATTGCCGGCGCTTCCACGCGCTTGCTATTGTGATCGAGCAAGGGAATCGGCTCCTCCTTGGCAAAATGCCCCGAATTCTTATGACGACAATTGCCAAGATCAACTCGACAATGTTCTTGGCAATAGGAGGGCCATTACCTGGGCCAGTGATACGCGTAGGAAATTCAAATACTTGCGAAGGAGAAGGACGCTAATACGAGCGATGCAGACACTATCAGGGCAGTCGCGCCCTAATACGGGCAGATGAGGACACCTTCGACTGGATTTTGACCCTATTGGGTCAGGGAGCGGCTCGGGCGATTGCTTCTTGCCGTCGAAAAGTCATGGACACCGCGGGTAGCTCAGCATTGTGTCTCAGAAAATTGTTTCCTGTGTTGAACTAAGCTCTGCGTGCCGGGCTCAAAATAAGCAATCCGATCTGTCTGAGCGATTAAACCTGCGGTTTGGCCCCGCGAACAAATTACTCTCTTGAGCTCTTGAGCGAGTGAGCGAGGGTATTACCGGAGACGTCTGCGAGAACGAGATCCCGTGTGAAGCACCCCTCGTATGGACTTCAACACCTTAGCTCGTGCCCGAGCAGTCTGCGCTTTTACCGTTCCGATGGGAACTCCCAGAACACGAGCGGTTTCGCATACTGAAAGATGATCCACATACCGCAGGTGAAACGCTCTCCGCAAAATCGGCGATAGTCTTGCTGATGACTCCATTAAGCGCGCATTCGCCCAAGCCTTTTGGCACTCGTCCTCGGGATTGGGCCGGTGATCCATCAACGTGTCGGACAGGGGATACTCCCTCTCTCCCCCGATTCGCGAATCCAGCGATACATGGACGTAGCGTGACCGCTTGCGCAAATGCATTCTTGCGCAATTGATAACAATCGTTGTCAGCCACGTCGAAAGTTGGGCCTCGCCTCTGAATTGGTTCAAGTGCTTGAAAGCAGCCAACAGCGCGTCCTGCACCGCATCCTCGGCATCGGCTTTGTTCCCCAAAACTCTATACGCGTATCGATAGAGATACGGTAACCGCTGGGACACAACAGCCATCATCTGTGCAGGAGAAGGTGTCCCCGATTCCAGGGCGACACCCTCCCTGCGCTCAATTCGTTCCTCCAGGGATGGCATGTTATGTTCGCGCTCTTCTTTCGCCAGTGAAGCATGTGAAGGTCCATGCGACCCATGGCGAGGAGGAATTTTCGATGTCATCTGGATGCAGGGGCGGAGCCCGGAAAAGGAACCACTAAAACCGTGCCGGAGCTTGTCGTTTTCAGCGACTGCCTTGCCTGCTGCCCGGCTGCTTCGTCGATGTCATGTTTCAGAACATCATGGAGCGCGCTAAGCACCTGATACTGCATCATTGCCGTTTGGTAGCTCTGCAGCAAAAGATATTCCGCTTGTTCGCGGCTGATTTGATTCGCTTGCTGAGTCTGCACAATTACTGAGAAATCAGCCGATGTCTTCTCCATCACCAAGCTCATGGCGACTTCGTACGATTTGAGAACGTCTTGCGGCCCAAGTGGCACTTCCGGCCTGCGCGCAATCACATCGGATAGAACCGCGTCAGACTGCATGCTTGTGCCGGAAAGAACTCGCTCCAGCGGAGGCGCGTCTACTTGGGTCGTCTTTTTCTTCGGCTGGGCTGCGGCAGGGCGCAACACAGTGCCAAGAATTGCTATAGCAAAAAGGAATGTTCGAAGTTTCATGGGCGCCCCTCTGGCGACCTGTACATCGTAACGGGCCCGCCTGATCGTTGCGTGCCGTCGGCGTTCAAAGTTGGGAGCTGAGTGTCGCAATACGATACCCGGACCATAGCCACGTTTGATCGCTTGATCACTTTGGCGATGTTGCGGGCCAAGTTGTGAGTTGCGCGCAAATTGCTGCCGAAGAAGCGAACGTTCCCCTGCACCGTGCGATCGAGTACAATTTCGCCGTCTCGCGTGAGGAGTTGACTCCGCACCGTTAACTTTGTCGCACCTCTTACGGTGGTCACCGCACGCTGCGTTTCGCTCCCAGGCGTATAGTTCACAACCATTGTTTTCAGGATCAGCAAGTCCGGAATCTCACTAGCCTTACTGTCGCCCTCGCGGAGGACATACTTGAACCGCTTCGTCTTATTCAACTCTTCCAAGAGGTTCTCGTAGATCGCGACTTGAAAGGAATGCGCGAGGTTCAGGTTCCCGGGATCAATCCGCTCCACTTGGATGCTCCATTGCGTGCCAGCACCACTGCTTGCACCGGAAGGTTTCGCCGCTGCAGTTTGGCCAGCCAGCTGAACCGACAATGCAACTGCGATCGTGACGGTGGCCGCCACACAGAATGTCCATGAATTCGGTTTACTTGTCTTCATGCGTAACCTCCAAGGTGCTTTGCTTCGTTGGTTGGTCTTCGCCGGAGCTGGAAGATACGCCCCGAGCCACGAGTTCGTTCCTCACGAGTTCACCTTGTCCTTTTTTCAATTGGAAGATCGCACCATGGACCCCGCCATTACTGTCAACATATTCCAAGGTCAGCATGTCGTATTTTTTGTGAGCAAAGAGACTAACCACTCGGCCACCTCCGTACGGAGCGGCTGCTTTGCCTAACTTCATCGGCAATCCGCCGACCTGCTTGCTCTCGTCACCTGAAGCAAGATCCAGGACAGAAGCTATGTTTACTTGTGCGTCGAGATTGCCATCGTTATGAAATCGCAACGCACTGTTTTGAATGGATAGTATTCCTTTGCAGTTGTTCTTTGTGTTTGGCAACCCGAGGAGATGAGTAGCCCGAATGCTGAACGGGGCGTTTGCGTTCACTGGGGAAGCGGTGCTCTGGGCCAATGCTCCACTACCGGAGCACAACCATAGTGCCCACAGAGTGAGAAGAGCGTATCCACCGAAGTGGCCGCTGTTGTGGTTTCTTAGAGCAAACAAACGATTCATTATTCCTCCAAGCTCGGCCCGAAAGACGAGTTGAGCCTTTAACTCTTTCTAAAGGTCCTCTAACAAATGACTCTCCCGCAGCTATTTCGAGGGTTTAGGCTCTGTAGCGGGTTTCTGGGTTTCTATCGGCACCTGAAGCGACCGACCCAACATGTCGTTGTAGGTAATTGTGTTCTTTCCGACCAGCACTAGCAGTTCGTGCCCCGTTTCGTACTTCGCGGGGATTTCGCCCAACGGTTGCGTGTACAAGACCACGTAAATTGTGCCGCCCACTTTGACCGATACGTCATAACTGGTGGCATCAGATGCACTATCGCTCGCAACTTGACGAGCCCTGACGTCAGTAATCATGCCTACTTGATACTTGGATGTAGACTCGCCAAGAGCCGCCAACGTCAGTAAACAAAAAGTGACTACAACGATTAGCCTCTGCATCCTTCACTCCTCGCGCTCCTGCTCATCGAGCAATGGTCCAGCAATCCGGATCAGGAATAACGGTTAACAAGTCAGGAGCTTGTTCTTACATCCGTGTTGGAACGCAATCGACATGCCAAGCGTCGAGACGCGAGCTAGAATCTCGGCGAGCTGACTTTACATATCTTTGCAAGGCGTTTCTCTCTAACGGTCAATGCACAACGCTCAAGTTGCGCCCACATCCGGGCATCCATGCCTAATGCAGGGCAATCGTTGTGACATTCGGCATACGCGCACTCAGGAACCGCTTCGTTCTCGGCCCTTATCCCTTGTTCGGTATTGGCATTGCGCGTGCATTCTCATCTTGTAGCGAGGCGGCAGGCATTTGCCGGCCGAGACGGACTCCGCAGCCAACCAGTTCGGAGCGCCCGAGAGCGTAGAAGACCCGCGCGGCACATTTCCGTTGTTTGTGGTCTGCGTCTGCCCCTCGCGCATTTGCCGGATCTCTGGATAGGAGAACGATTATGAAAACTCTTGACACACTACCGGGCGAATCGAACACGAGCGTCATCTCGTCGATCATTAACTTGGTCTGCCCGCAATGCGGTGGAAGAATGTCGGAATTCCAATGTGAAGGGAGATGCTCCAGAAACTGGCTTGCAGAATGGGAATGGGCGAATCAGGCCACCACTCGCTCCAAATCCCGGCGAGGCCACGCAAGCCGCTCGATGCGATGAGCTACCGTACTTTTGCGCTGCCGGCTAGAAACCTGAAATGAGCCGCCACGTAAGAGAGTGAGCGTACTTGGGCGTTATCTGACGGGGTGGTGGAGCATTTGAGATGAGTGCTGAGGAGGTCTTGACCGCATTCCGGCGTGACGCTCCGTATCTATTCTTAGGTGCGGCCTTCGCCGCTGTCGGCATGGTGACCGCTGCCTTTGCCGTTCTCCGACGCCAGCGCGACTCACTCCTCATCTGCTTCGCATTGTTTGCCGCCTTGTACGGGCTCCGCCTGTGGATTTCGTCGCCCATACTTGCAATGATGGCGCAGGGTGCGACCTTCTACGCGCGCCTGCGTGGAGCCGTCAATCACGTCACTCTAATTCCCGCATTGTTGTTCTTCATCTCCATAGGTCTGCCAAGACGATTTGAGCGGGTAGTTGGATATGCGGCGGTTGGGTTCGGTTGCTTACTCGCCGCGGTCACCCTACTATTCGGCGATTCGCCCCACTACGAGCGAATAACCAGCATCGCCGTCATAAGCGCGTCGGGATTCTTTCTCATACGCTTCATGGCGAGCGGTTCTGCTCAGAGCATGGCCCCTGAGGCTGCCGATTTCGGTGTGATCCGCTGGGGCCTACTGATCTTCGTAGGTTTGGTGGTTTGGCAAAATTCAGCTCAATTCTTCCACACTTCCTTGCCTCTGCTCGAGCCGTTTGGATTTGCCGCGTTTCTCAGCACTCTGGGCTATGTTGCCGCCAGAAGTACTCTGCGGCGGGATCGACAGTTGAAGGAGATCCAAAAGGAATTGGAGGTAGCCCGTCGTATTCAGTTATCAATTCTGCCCAGCGAATTTCCGCCTTCCACGAACTTCCGGGTAGCGGCTCGCTATGTGCCCATGACTTCAGTGGCTGGCGATTTTTACGACTACATCATCGCGGATGACCATCAGGTTGGATTGTTGATCGCCGATGTGTCAGGGCACGGGGTTCCCGCCGCCCTGATCGCCGCCATGGTCAAGCTGGCGGCAGCTTCGCAACGAGCGGTTGCCGATGCTCCATGCCGCTTCCTGTCGGGCATGAACTCGGCTCTGTTGGGCAACACGCAAGATCAGTTCGTTACAGCAGCGTATGTCCACCTGAACTCAGAATCCGGTGAACTGCGATACTCCGCCGCAGGGCACCCGCCTCTGTTGCTTGTGAGGAATGGAGGCGTCACCCCAATTGAAGAGAATGGTTTGATGCTCGCGACGTTCGATTTTGCGTCGTACTCCACCGCCGTCCACAAATTGGAAACCGATGATCGAATCGTGATGTATACAGACGGGCTTGTGGAGGCCTCCAACGCTGCAGGAGATTTTTTCGGTCACAATGCATTTTGCGATCTGCTGACAAGAACTCGAGAGCTATCCCCCGCCATGGCGGCCGACTCGATCATTACTTCTGTTCGCCAATGGTCGGGAAAACAGGATGACGATTTGACCATTCTCATTTGCGACTACATCTCAAAGGGAGACGAGTGTGGTGAAACGTTGCACCTTCGTTGCTAGCTCGGGAGTGTTGGATTTGCGGTGGCCCCAAAAAAATAAACGGAGTCCGAAGCAGTTGTACCGAAATTGTACCGACACTGACCTCTCGATGGCTGTCCCTCGCACTCGGAGAGGCAGTCGCATGCGTTGGGCAATCGCGGAGTCACTGCTAGATCGCCGGAAGAGTGAGAAATGCGGTGGCTCCCGCCTTTCTAGTTCTCAATTCGTCCAGCCGATTGAGCGTCGACTTTGATCTAATAATCGAGCGTGATCCATGTTGGCGCGTGGTCGCTCGCGTTTTCCTGCCCACGCGCCCATCCGTCAACACCGCCGTCCACGAGCCGGACCGACAAATTCTGTGAGAGCAGAAAGTGATCGAGTCGCATGCCTTTGTCCTTCTGCCACCGTTCAAATTTGTAATCCCAGAATGTCCAGAGCGGCCCGTCCGGATGTAGCTTCCGCATGGCGTCGGTCCAGCCTTGAGCCAGCAAACGCGCAAAGGCTTGTCGGCTCTCGGGTTGGATTAACGCATTATTGTCCAACGATCGAGTCGGATAGATATCCTGCGGAGTCGGCACGACATTGTAGTCACCGGCCAGCACCACGGGTGCGCCGCTCGCCATGAGTTCGGCGGCGTGGGCAATGAGGCGCTCAAACCAGGCCAGCTTGTAATTGAATTTCGGTCCAGGCTGCGGATTCCCATTGGGGAGGTAGATGGAAGTGACCAGGACTCCCTGAACCGCCGCTTCAATGTAGCGAGCTTGATGATCTTCAGGATTTCCCGGCAAACTTGTGCAAGTCAGCACGGGAACGTGGTTTCGCGCGAGAATGGCCACGCCGTTCCAGGAACGCTCCCCTTGCCAGACTGCTTCGTAACCGAGAGTTCGAAGAGCATTCACTGGAAAGGCGTCCTGCTCTGCCTTGAGCTCTTGGAGGCTAACCACGTCCGGCTCAGCTTTCGCTAACCAAGCCATGAGGTTGTCGAGCCGCTTATTGATGTTGTTAATGTTGAAGGTGGCGACTTTCACCGAGTCCCTTTCTGTCACCGATCAACTACTTGCTTATTGATGTCTGAGAAAGAGATCATTTTAGAGGAGCAACTCGCGGCACGTGTATCTTCCAGTGTAGCGTGGACAGAAAATTGACGAAGTGTGTGATATCCGGTTGAAACGAAAGGAACTACCTGAAACATTTCACCTCGAATTACGAGGAAGTGGGCTAGAATTAACGAAAGGCCGGCAGCCATGAGAGACACAGTTCGTGCGCAGAAAATGTTTAATCTTGCGACTGATCAACTAGCCGCAGTCTCCAGGCTCTTTTCATCGAGCGTCGTTCACGAAATGGCCCGGAAAGGCAGATCTCCTCTGTTTACGCGGCTGGTAACCCAATCGCAACTGCTCCGCTCGATGTCGTTGTCCGAGCGCGTCTATACGGTCTTCGAGGCTGCATTTTCATTATTGAAGCGCGAGGGGTACAGACACGAGTACATCTACAAGGCCGCTCTCACCCACAAGATTTTACTCGGGATACACTCACTCCAGACCGCATCTATGATCAACGAGTTTCGGGTGGGCGGATGCAAAGCCGATGTTGCAATTCTGAACGGGACCGCGACCGTGTACGAGGTGAAGTCGGAGCGTGACTCGCTCACCAGACTAGAGCGCCAGATCACAGCGTATGCCACCGTGTTTGCAAAGGTCTACGTCATAGCAGCGGAGAGCCACATCCGCGCGGTGGCCAATACTGTCCCGGATTTTGTAGGGATACTTTGCCTCAATGGCCGTCATCAGATTTCGACCTTGCGGGACGCCGTCGATCGGCCTGAGCGTACATCGCCTGGCGCGATCTTCGATTCAATCCGGACGGAGGAGGCGCGCATGATCCTTTCGTCCTTCGGTGTCTCAGTCCGCCATGTGCCAAATACCGAGCTGCATGCAGTCTTACGCGAGGCGTTTATGAAGCTCGACCCGATCCAAGCGCATGAAGGAATGGTTCGCGTCTTGAAACGCACGCGCAATCTGCTACCGCTTGCAGCGCTGGTTGATCAACTCCCCCCTTCCCTTCAAACTGCAGCTCTCTCGGTTCCATTGCGCAAACTGGATCATCAGCGCCTAGTTGACGCAGTGAACACACCATTGAAGGATGCCATGGGGTGGGCCTGAAAGAATGTATCATCCTTATTTTCGCGGAAAGCAATTCGATCTCCTGTGCATCCGAGAAATGGCTCCAACTTTCAAGGAAGCCGGTTTTTGCCCGATCATCGAGCCAGTCAGAGACGTCCTCGGCGGCCTGAATCGAGCACTTGACGCTGTTGCCGAGGTTGAAGGCCGGGCCATCGTCATCGTTAATCCGCACCACGGGGATTTGTCTGATTCCGGGGCCCCACTGAGCGATTTGCTTAAGGAGAAATACTTGGATCTACCCGGTATTTCAGCCGGAATACTTTTGAAGCACGATACGAGTACTGATGGAGCGCTGAGGTGTTGTCGAGACCATTCAGCTCATTCGCCCGTTCTAATCCATGCGGGTTTCGGAGAAGCAAAGATACTGGCCGAAAAGATGGGCAAGCAAGCCAATGATCAGTCGCATGTGTTTCTTGAAAAGTACTGCGGAAAGCTCTATCAAAAACATTTCAGTGGCGGGAACAGAATTCTGCTGAGAGACGGTTTCGAGCGCAAACGCAATCGAGATTACGAACCGCTTGAGCCTTTCTCCGATCTTCATGCCACTTTTCGGGACGAAGGTATGGATGGGTTCGGAGATTTCCTGATCGTGGGAGATGATTACAGCGAGGCTGGTGGACCAGCTTATGCCGTTGCGATCCATCTAACGTTTATCGATCCCGACCAGGACAATTCGATGTGGATTTATCACTTCGTGTCCGAACGGCAGGACACGCCCACAGATCCGGCGGGTAAATTCGCCGAAGCACTTGCGAAGGTAATAAAAGTCCTTAACAATCCGAACTCGAAGGTCCTAGAGACGAGCGCAGTCAAGGAATTCAGAGAGCTTCACCGGCAAGGCCACTTTCCCGGTCTCGGTTATGTGAAGAAGCTATCGATGAATCACCACATTGAAACTCTGGCTGATTACTTCCAGAAGACGGCATAGTCCAAGATGAATTGCTGCGCCGAATGCTTTGGTGATCGCGGCTTAGGGCGAAATCTTATCCCCATTCTTTCAAATGCGACAGGTCAGTGTCCTTACTGCGGAACCGATAATGTCGATCTTGTCGCACCGAGAGAGCTTGCCGAGTATTTTGAGCTGCTGGTAAGCGCGTATCGTGAAGACCCCACGGGTAAGCTCCTTGTTCAATGGTTTCGCGAGGACTGGGCGATGTTCCAGCACCCGAGGATGGATGATCCCCGGGCCAAGGATCTCCTCGCTGAGATACTGGATGACGGAGAGATCGTCCGGCAGCAATTCGTGCCCGCAAGCGATCCCACGATCGACCGTCTGGGCGAATGGGAACGCCTGCGCGATGAGTTGATGTACCACAATCGCTATTTTCCTGAAGCCACTATCGATCTCGATCGCCTAGAATCGCTCCTCTCACCCCTCACCCTCGATGGCGATGAAGTTCCGACTAAATGGTATCGAGCACGAATTCAGACGAGCGATACGCCTTTTACCGCAGGTGAAATGGGAGCTCCTCCCAGGAGGATCGCCTCGCACGGGCGGGCTAACCCGGCGGGCATTCCATATCTTTATCTCGGGTCAAGCGCGGTAACGGCCATATCCGAAATTCGCCCACACACTGGTGAGCGGGCGTGTATCGCAGATTTCATAACACCACCCGATCCTAACTTCATTGATTTACGAAATCCTCGAAAAATGGTGTCCCCGTTCCTGCTGGAAGATGCCAGCGACATTGGAAGGATGCGAAACGATCTACCCTTTCTGGAGAGGTTAGGAAATGAACTGACCCGTCCAGTCGTTCCGCAGTCCGCCGCTATTGACTACACCCCAAGCCAATATCTTTGCGAGTTCATAAAGAACTGCGGGTATCAAGGGGTCATTTACCGAAGTTCAGTTAGCGATGGGATAAACTTGGCCCTTTTCGATCCTGCGATCGCACGTTGCGGAACCGTTACTCAATATCGCGTCACTCGCGTCAGCGTAGATATCGCCAACGGAGTTTAGACAGAAACCTGGCGACAGACGGAACGTGCCCCAGTCAGTAATGGGAGTTCCACGGTCGACTCGCTGTCATGCCCACCCTCCCCGACATTCCCCAAAACGGGAAAGCCCGCATCTCAATTTTGACGCATTGTTAATTAATACACAATAAACCCCACTTGACACGCGACCCCCCACTTCACAAGCCCTCGACCCCTCTTCGGCCCCTTCGTCAGGATGCGCGTCCTACCCTACCCAACTGTTTCCACAAGACTCCGAT